>Ga0255778_10000610_pt1 | contig 32631 bp, 16 predicted proteins | sample 071ome_31_FD_179976 | JGI IMG/M metagenome (GOLD analysis project Ga0255778, IMG submission 179976) | Coastal salt marsh microbial communities from the Groves Creek Marsh, Skidaway Island, Georgia - 071405CT metaG (version 2) | ecosystem: Environmental > Aquatic > Marine > Intertidal zone >...
CGCCGCGACGGCGCGCGATCGCGGAGCATCGATCGAGACGATCGGTCCGTCTTCCGCTCGACGCCGGGTCGATGCGCGCGTCGTCAACGCGTTGACGCGCGTGCGTCGGCGACGTTGTTGAAACTTACCAGCCGTTGAAGCGCGAACCAGAGGTAACGGTTCGCGACGGCGATGGGTTTCAGCGCGCGGCGACGTGCGCGGCGCCGCACGCGCGACGACAGCGGGGCCGGCGACAGCAGCGCGCATGGCTAACACCTCCCGTCCACGCGGTCGACGGGATGTGCCGTCGTCGTCGTCCGGGCGCCGCTTCTTCAGTGTCCGTGAGAACGCGTCTCCAAACGCGCATTTTAAAAATTTTTCAAAACGCGTCGCGTCGATTCAACTTCTTCGGGTATTTGTATGTGTTAACAGTGAGGTGTATATATATTCCAAAGACGCGACAAACCAACGACAGACTGACAACGAGACAATGAGGACGCGAGGCGGAATCTAGACGGCGCGAGCGAAAATGATCGCGCGTAATCACGCGGCGAAATCGGATTGGATGCTCGGATCGCGACACTTTTCGTGCACCTTGTCGATGGCGACGAGGGCGTCGTCCGGAAGGATGAGGGAAGGCGCAAAGGCGTCGATGTTTTCTCTCAACTGCTCCATCGACGTGGCGCCGATGATGGTGCTGGAGACGTAGGATCTCGTCTTGCACCACGCCAAGGCGAGCGTCGCGAGGGAAATGCCGCATTCATCGGCAATTTTCTTGTACTCGCGCGTCGCCTCGACGGAAGGCTCGTTCAGATAGCGCTGATGAAATCCGTACTTTTCGTACTTGACCAATCGAGCCTCAGTCGGCCGAGCGCCGTCGAGATACTTACCCGTGAGCGCGCCGCCCCCGAGAGGGGTCCAGGGGAGGAGTCCGATGTCGTAGTTGGATTCGGCGCACGCCTCGGCGAGCTCGGTCTCGAACGAGCGGTGCAAGAGACAGAACGAGTTTTGAATCGTGAGCGGCCGCTGAACGCCGAGCTCGTCCGCTGCGCGCACGAATTCGCACACTCCGAACGTGCTCTCGTTACTCAAACCGTAGTGTTTAATCTTACCGGCCGCGATGAGCTCCCCCAGCGCTTCGACGGTTTCCCGAATAGGCACCGAATCCTCCCGTTCGAGCGCCGGGTCGTAGGCTGGTGAGCCGTAAAAGGCTCCGATTGGGACGTATCGATCCGGCCAGTGCACTTGATACAAGTCGACGTAATCCGTCTGCAGACGCATCAAGCTCGCATCGCACGCTTTTTTCACCGAAACCGCATCTAACCGACCCGTCTTTTCCGTCTTCTCGCCGTCTCTGTTCCCCACGATCCTCGACGACGCCCCGAATCCCGCAATCTTTGTCGCCAAGAAGACGTCCTCGCGCGTCCTCGCGTCGTTCTTCGCCAACCAGCTTCCAATAAACTTTTCCGTCGTCCCCGGGTTCCACCCCGGGTCGCTCATCGGCACCGGGTACATCTCCGCCGTATCGATAAAGTTTATCCCTCGCTCCTTGACGGCGTAATCCAACTGCGCGTGCGCCTCACGCTCCGAGTTTTGTACGCCCCACGTCATCGTTCCCAGGCACACCGACGACACCTTGCGTTCAGACGCACCGCCGAGTCGTTTATCCCTCGGGATCGCCTCGTTCGATCGCGACGACGACGACGAAGACGAAGACGAAGACGAAGACGAAGACGCCACGCACCGCGCGTGCGCTCGCGGTGCCCCGCGCATCGTTCGCATCGTTCGAGGCGGCGGTTGACGTTTTCCTCACTCGAGGCGGTGCGTCCACCTCTGCGGCGGCACACAGACACGACCGACATCGCGTCACTCACTCACTCACGGACGGACGGACGGACGAACGAACGAGCGATGACGACGACGACGACGACGACGTCGACGACGACGGGACGATGTGCGACTTTGTGCCAGAGCCGACAACGGGGACCCGCGCGTCGGGGGCGACTGTCGGTTTTGACGTCAAAGATGACGTCGCCGAGACGCACCCAGAGACGGGAGGAGGTTCGGGTGAACGCGACCGGTGGGGACGAGGAATCGACGAGCGAGGACTTGGAGTTGAACCTCGGACGAGCCGCCATGCTCGGGTTCCTCGGGACCACGGTGGGGGACGTGTTGACCCGGGGGGAGGGACCGATCGAACAGCTCGCGGCGGAGGGGTCGTATTTCGCTCGACACGTCAACCCGCTCGAGGTGGCCAAGGACGCGCTCGAGGTGGCGGGTTTCTACGTCGAGAGCGTGGTTTTGGTGTGGTTCATGCTCGGAAGCGTGTTGTTGCTCGGAGTGTCTCAAGGTTTGCGAAACCCAATCAAGACTGTTTCTGGGAAGAGCACGAAGCAGCGCGCCGAGGCGGCGCTTTCGGAAATCGAAAAGGCGTACGAGGTCAACGCGCGAGAGCAAAAGCCGTACGAGCTCTTCAACGGGCGGTTAGCCATGCTCGGGACGGCGTTCGCCTTTATCGGTGACGTCAAAACGGGCGGTCTCGGTCCGCTCGAGCAGGTGAACCAAGAACTAGGTATCCCGGTGATTGACGAGGAAATTTTCGCCGTCATTTTCCTGTTAGGCGTGACGTACAACGTCGTCGCCACGGGCGTGACGGCGGCGCGACGCGCTTACGCCAAGAGTCGAGAGTGAGTGCGCGCGGTGACGAAATCTAGCGAGCGGTGTAATGTGTACTTTTAAAGCTTTAGTCTGTGTGTACTGTACTACTCTGTTTTTACAGACGCGGCGTCACACTACTAGCGCGTCTTCACCGTCGCGTAGATGAATTGGTTAAAGTCTAGGGTGATTTTCCCGTCGCGATCCGCATCGAACGACTGAAACACGCGTCTCGCGGCGTGTAAAAAGAGCGCTAATCCGATGTATTGATCGATCCCCAGGTCGTTGCTTCGGTCCGGATCGAAAGCCTTGCACGCGTGCTTTATAGCCGTCTCGTCGACGTCGCCAAAGCCTCCGTACGCCAACGCGCTCAGAACCTCATCCTTATTCAACTTGCCGCTTCTCGACTTATCAAAGTGCGCGAACGACCGCTGGGCGTTGCTCAAAAACTCGTGCACGCCCTTGTACTCGCTAAACCCCAACATCCCGTTCCCGTTCGCGCTGTGCAGTCGCATCAACAGCGCGATCGTTTGTAGCGAAAACACCAATCCACCGCTCGCCAGCGCGCGCTGGAGCTCGCGCGCATCGATGGATCCGCTTCCATCGGCGTCCACCGCGTTGAAGCTTTGCAAGAGCGCGTATTCGTCCATGGGTGAAGCGTGTTGCGACTTCGCGTGCGCGTCTTCAAGTGAGGCGTGCCTAACTCTGCAAGCATATTTGTTGCAACGCGTCGCGTGTGCTCAAATAAGCGATGATGCGTAATTAATACATTTTGAAGTTCATTAATGTTACCCGATACTCTAACAACTCTTTTGTACCATCCGTTAATCGGATTTACCCCCAGACGCGCTCGCACTCTTGGGCGGGTTGCCGCCGTCGACGAGCAAATTTTTAGCGTAAAACGCCAACATGAAGCACCCGCCGAGAGCCAACAGTCCGCTCGGGAACACGACGGACGTCACGAGGTACTTCTTCATCATAACATACGTCAGCGCCAAGGTTGTGACGGCGCTCGACGCCGTCCACGGCATGGAGGATTGACCAGAAGACCAGGATTTGAGGCTCGCAACGCCCGACGCGAGGAGCGCCCCACCGATTGTGAGCCCACTGATCAAACTCGGCTTGGAGCCTCTCAAGACGTAACCGACCACGCCTAGCGCCGCGACGAATAACCCCCACGGGAACGTGAGGCAAAAATCATGCTTGGGCACGCACGCCTTCATGTCGAGGTGTATCTTCTTCGTCACGACGTGTGAGTGCTCGTTCGCGCTACTCGCTACGAGGATGTTTCTACTAGGAGCTCGTCCTGCTCGCAGCTCGGCACTCCTACGGCACGGACCTCGGACGAGAACCAGCGGTTGCGCGCCGAATCTACGACGCGTGTTCGAATTCGCGTTTTTAACGTGAAGAGTGAGTGCGGCGATCCGTGGGGACGCGCGCTGCATTCGCGGACTCGAAGTGAGGAAGCGGAGCAACAGATTAGTCGAGTTGTTGGACTTGCTTGATAGTTTTACAAAACGAAGGGGTTACTGCTGCGACGTAATCCTTAGCGGGCAGATTGCGCGCGTTCTTCAGACTCTTCGCGCGCGAGAGCGGCAAAGTACTTGTCATACCAGTCCGCGGCGATTTCCACTTGGTCCATGTCGGCGTAAATGTCGGCGATGATGCCGTACGCGTCGGTGGCCACGGTGGAATCGTTGTGCTCCGTGGACAAGCTCAAAACCATCTTCATGTGGGTGAGCGCCTCCTCGTACTCTCCCAATCTCGCAGAAGCGGCACCGAGACCGCGTTCAGCCTTACGCACAGCCTTCCAGGGCTCCTTCAACGCGTCCCGGTTCGATTTGATGAGCTCCAACGCTCTGTTGAAGGAAATCTTCGCATCCTTCGCCGACTGTTGCTTCAATTTCGCCTTGCCTGCCTTCAACAGAGAGATAATCTCGATGACAACCTCGCTCGATCCCTCGTCCGTGGAATCAGTCGGAGTCGCCACTTTACGTCCTTGGGTAGACCTGAGCTCCTTTCGCACCTCTTTATTCACCTTGAGCAAGGTCGCGTTCAGACGTTCGATCTCTTCGGCGCGCTTTCTCGCTTCGGCGCCTCCGACCGCGGAACCGATGAACCCGATGGTTTGTCCAATCACGAGAGCGTAAATCAGATCCTTGTGATCGACTTCAAGCCCGGCAAACGAGACGTCGAAGTCTTCGCTAAAGATTTTGTCCGGTTCGGTGAGCTCCTGGGGCAACGCCGCGTTTGCGGACGTCTGTCCGCCAAAGGCGACGCCCAAGCCCGCCAACGCAGCTCCGAGCAGGGCACCGCGACGACCACCCTCGCTTGGCGTCGCGCAGTCTTCGCCGTTTTCCTTCCTCGCCGAGCGCCGCATCGTCGATCCGCGTTTCAGTGCGCAGTTGCCCGCGTTATCCGGGCGAGCAGTCTTATTCTTCGAGGATGCCTTAATCGAGGACGCCTTTGTCGCCGTCGACATCGTCTTCATCATCGTGGTACCCATCGCGTGCACCTCAATCGTCAGCTCGCTCGCTTTCTTTATCAGTCGCCGCACACTGTCGTCGGCGTCGCGTTCCGTCAATCAATCAATCAAATCAAATCAATCAATCAATCAAAAAAGTCGAAACAAATCAGCTTTGTGTACAAAATACCCTCGAGACGTGAAGGAACTCGCACGTTTTGGCGGGAAATCTGGTGCTCGAGATTGTGTGCGCGTTATTGATATTTTATATGCACAAACAGTTTATAGGGGTAAGAGGCGATGCTGACGTGGACTGTGATTTCGGCATTCTTTGACGGTTCATGAACCGTCGATTGTGGCTACGTTTTTCAAAAAGCGCATGCCAGCTGGCATTGCGGAATTAATTTTCTGATCACGAATGCGCGCGCGAATGCGGCACAACGCGACGGGACTTGTACCCATCGCGCGACCGAAAGAACGACTCGCGAAAGCTCGAAGTCGAAGTTTCTTTTGAACGCGTGCGCTTTGTGCATTCGGACAACATGAGCGAAGCTCCAGCTCAGGCTTCGGCCAACGACCCGACGGATTTCAAGAACGAGGACAATGTGAAACGATTCGTTCGACCGAACCGTTGGCTCTCTCTCGATATCGCGGGCGTTCCGGTACGTTTCGAAACGCGCGCGCGCAGTGTGATGTCTGACGATTTCTTTTCGCGGCGGTGAACGCATCGCGTTCGAAGAGACGGGGCTTCATGAAACAACTTACACCTTGTAGCGCGGAAAGAAAGATAGACTCCTCCATCTCGTTTCAACCCGATGGTGGTCACGCGTACTGACTTTTGCGAACTCGATGCGCGCGCACACAGATGCTTCGTATCAACTGGGTCTCCAGTCTTTTAGCGTCTCTCGCCTTGTGGACGTTCATCGTGTGGAACCTCTCCGACGGGGGTTCTAACGACGACGCGCACAGATCCATGTCTTGGGTGACGACGAACTGGACCTGGTTCTACATCGTCACGCAAGATCTTTGGTTCATGTTTATTTTGTGGATTTTATTCACGAAGTACAAGGACGTCAAGCTCGGTCGCGATGACGAAGAACCGGCATTCAGCGATTACGAATGGTTTTCCATGCTTTTCGCTTGCGGTATCGGCGTCGGCTTGTACAAGTTTGGAGTCGCAGAACCGATGTACTACTACCGTGGCGTTGATTACGCTTACTTGCCCAATAAAATTCCAATCGTGAACGATGACCAAAAGGCTCAACAAGCTATTTTCCTCACTTTGTTCCACTGGGGTTTGCACGGCTGGATTCCATACGTTCTCGTCGCAATGACGTTGGGAGTTGTCTGCTACCGCAACGGCAAGCCTATGACCATCCGCTACGCGTTCTACCCGCTCTTGGGTGAAAATGTCAACGGTTTGCTCGGCGATTGCATCGACGCGCTTTCTATCGCTACCACAACTTTTGGTGTGTGCACTTCTCTCGGTCTTGGCGTCGATACCATCATCAACGCCATGGCTCGATTGAACCACAACGTTGACGTCACGAGTGAAACGACAAAGATTTTGATCATCTGGGTCATCACCGCCGTCGCGTGCACCTCCGTTGTCCTTGGTCTTAAGAATGGCATCAGAGTACTCTCGAAGGTTACCTTCGGGATTGGTCTCATCTTCTTGGCTGGTTTGTACGCTGCTGACAGTCCCTTCTTCTTGCTCAACTCTTTCGTGCAGTCGTTTGGCTACTACATGCAGTGGGTGACGCAAGTCGGCTGGGATTGCGATACCTGGCCCATGCTCACCGCCGTACTCACTGGTGACACAACCTGGAAGGGCCACACGTGGAAGGATCTTACATGGGGTAAGACGAGCTCCACGGATGCTATCGCCGATGCTATTAATGCAGCCGGAGGTAACGGTTTGACAGAAGCGCAACTGAACGAGATGTGGGGCGAAAGAACGTCTGACAAGTTCATGGACGACTGGACCATCTTCTACTGGGGATGGTGGATCTCTTGGGCCCCATTCGTCGGCATGTTCATCGCGAGAATTTCCCGCGGAAGAACTATCGGGCAAATGATCAAGGGCGCATTCATCGCGCCGATCACTTTCGGTTTCTTCTACTTGACGACTCTCGGTTCTCTCGGCATCAAGATGCAACGCGTGGCGGAACTCGCCCTCGGAAATGAGAATTCGGTTGGATGGAACTCCTTGGCGGCGAGTGCAAGCACCACAGACGGCGTCACCAGCTACAGCAATGTTGTGAACTGCACCGATATGGGATATGACGGCTCTTCGCCATCTACGGCTGCCGCCAAGGCGCTCGCCGAGCATGGGTACTATGCGCTTGCGTGCAGAGGTGCCGACGATCAAATCCTCGACCTTGTCGAACCGTATGGCAAACTCGCCACTCTCTTCAAGCTCATGATTTTGGTCGCCGTTATCCTCTACTTCATCACATCGAGTGATTCTGGTTCCTATGTCGATGATCTCATCTCTGCCAACGGCTATGAAAATCCGCCAGTCTTGCAAAAGATTTACTGGGCGTGCACCGAAGGCGCTCTTGCGACGGCTTTGCTTGTCGGTGGTGATTTGAAGATGGTTCGCGGCGTCTCCATCGTCGCTGGCTTCCCGTTCACCATGGCGCTCAACTTTATGGCTATATCTCTCTGGCGTGCGCTCAAGGAAGAACTGGGTGACGTTGAAATGAAGCAAAAGAGAAAGGGCTTCAACACGTGCATATGGGATTTCCTCGAAGCGTACAACCCGGAAACAGCTACTGCTTCTGCTCCAGATGCCAAAACCCGAGTCATCGCTTTCGTCAAGAGCTTCGTCTTCCCGTTCGACGCGGTCAAAAAGATCAAGGTTGCTGTCGGAACTGAAGAGAAGGTTGCCATGCTCAACGGCGCCGTCGTCACCGGTCTCTTGTGGACCTGGTTCGGCTGCTTGTGCGCCACGGGCACCGGTTACAACACGACGACTATTGCGTGGACTATGTACTTCATCATGATCTTCTGCATCGCCTCCATGCGCAGAGAGCTTCGCGAGAAGCGCAACGTCATCGGAAACTGGTTTGAAGATTACTGCTGCGCCGCGGCGTACCCGTTCGCGCTCGCGCAACTCGAGCACGAGGCTGAGAACGATTCAAAGCTCGCGTAAAGCGACGCAAGTAATCATCGTCAAGATTTCTTGCGCGATATTCGGCTCTTTTACTCTTACACCACCAGAAAAAAACCAAATATCCAAATATATCACTATTAAGTATCATTGCACGCACCTCTTATGCCACCGTCATCACCGACTATGGCAGTGAGGCGCGCGTGTATAAAACGACTTGGAATTGTTCACGCGTTGCTATTTGTGTTGTTGAAAATAATATTGGCGAGTGGACCTCGCTCTAATTTTTGATGTTGGATCACTTTTACTCCTTTTAATACTTTTAATAAAATATTGTCCCTTATTTACGAACGTTCGACCGTTCCCGCGAAGCAGCGCGATGCGATTTCGTTCTCTCGCCGGTGCGTCGTCTTCGCGCTTCACATAGAAATTTCAAACTTTCCAGAGACAGCCAGAGCAGAAGAACGTGACACTCCAGTCACCGACGCCGCGGAGACGACGACGACGACGGCGGGATAAAACGTGATGACGAAAGACGTCACGATGCGCGTATCGGGCAGTCGTCTCGCCGCGTGTCCCGTGTGCGACAAGTCTGTGCACGTCGCCCTCGTCGCCATGCACGTCGAACGTTGCCTGACGATGAATGCGACGACGAGCGCGAGCGATGCGGGGGTGGGAACGGCGTCGCTGACGACGACGACGACGACGGACACCGGGCGGAGAGGAGAGCGGCAGGACAGCAGGGATCGAGAGAACGAGGGAGACGCTCGTCGTGCGTCAGAGGCGTCGGCAACAGGCAGAAGCGGCGGAGTGTTGAAAGAACTCGCCGCGGCTCGACGGGCGAGCGCGGCGCGAGAAAGCGCGAGCCCGAGCGTGGGTGTAGATTTGAAGCGTAGAAGAATTGCGTTGGCTGATGCGACGAACGCGCAGGGTGGTGTCATGAGGGGCTTTGTAAAGGCTATCGGTGCGACTGTCGTTCGCTCGGGCATGGACGCGGCTACTCAGACTGAAAACGACGATGATGGACCGAACGGGCTCTGCGCCGATAACGACGCCACCGTTGACGAGGTCGACGTGGAGAAGGTCGTGCAAGACGTCGAGGGTGGCGAGCCTTCGAGCGTCGTGTTTGATTTGAGAGTCATGTCTGGTAATCACGAAGAGTGCGGAATTTGTCTCACGGCGTTCGACGACGACGACGGAGTCGTGCGTCACATGTTTTACCCTTGCCAGCACGTCAGACAATGCGGAGAATGCGCACAAAGGGTTTGGCAGGTCCCCAAGGCGAAGAGGCGCTGTCCTTGGTGCAAGTCAAAAATTGAAATTCGTCCTCGTCCGTTCAAGCCATTTCTATAGTTACAAAACGCCACTCCACAGCGTAGCGGCAGCTACGAGCTACACACAGTTAGAATCCCCCTAGTACTAGTACATGTATTGCGATCACTTAGCATTTACTTCACATCATCAGCATCACCATCATCTCGGCCAGAGCATGCAGACTAGCACGCCGACGACGGCTATGCTGGCTCCAATGAAGTCCCCAGCGTCGGGTGTGAAACCGTCAACCAGCGCGCCGAAAGCGTAACTCAAAGCGATGAAAAACCCCCCATAAACTGCCAAAGCGCGCCCAAAGTCATCCATTGGCATGGCGACGAACGTACATCCGTACGCGAAGAGCGTTACCGCGCCAGCCACGGCGTACAAGGCGTGCTGCTTCAGACGGAACGTTTTCCACACGAGATAGCATCCACCAATCTCAGCGAAACCGGCGAGAATAAATAACCCTATGGCGAGCGCTATTCGAGCCGCCGTCCACTTTTCGCTCATGATGCCAGACGAGTGGAGGCTTGATGCTCGAGCAAAGAAACGACGTGTGACGTCTCTTCACCTTCACGAGTGAAGGTGAAGAGTGAAGTGTTATCAGCGCGACTCGGTCAACTACAGCTTTTTCAATTTTCGTACAAAGTCGCTCAACTACAGTACGAGTACACGAATTGTCTACTATTGTTGCATCGCTTTGAGGAGTGAATCGCCGCTCGCTTCGCTCTCCGCGACCACGACGCTCTCGCGCACGTATCGAACCTCACCTTGACCGTCTACGTCCGCAGCGCACGAATCAGGACAGGTGAACACGCACACGGTTTGCCAATCCCACGCCAGAAGCTCTTCCTCGGACGCGAGGTAACTTTTGTCACCTTTATACATACCGACGGCATCCTCTACGTCGCGCAGAAGCGCGGGCGTGAACTGGAGCTCGCACACGCATGACGCACCGCATTGAGAGCAGTTCGGAGGTTGCGGCGGCGATGCGTTTGGCCATAAAAACTTCATACCCTTGGCCTCGTACCGCATGCATTGGTCTGGAGCTCGCTGCAGGCGCTTGTTAAACTTGAGATATGCAAAGTCGACGTTTGTCGCTGCTGCAGATTCGTACGTTTCTGCACCCCATTCTGTGTCGGCTTCCACATCGTGCGCCGCCGTGACTTCGTCCACCGACATGCCTTCCCGCTCGGCGTACTCTGCCAGAAGCTCTGCCACTCTCGAAGCATCTTTGCTCGAAAGTTCTTTCGTGGGCATTGGTTCGCTATCCGCCACGACGTAGTACTCCACCAGTTGCCTGGAGCACGCCGCGTTGTAAGCTTTGCGCACGGCTTTCGCTACGGCGTCTTCGTTATCCGTCTTCGCGCTCGCCTTTTTGGTCGTCACTGAAGACGCGCTCGCACTCGCGCCGCCCGTGCTGGTCGCCAACATGGCATCTAATTCCGCCGCGAGAGCGTCCGTGTCGTCGCCGTCACCGCCACCGCCGCACCATTCGCTCGCTTCTGGATTATCCCAGTCGTCGACCATCGCCGGCGCCAACTCGACGACGCCGGTGGACGCGGGGACGCGCGTCGCGTCCGCATCCACCGAATCGGCAACCATGGCGGCGTCTTTCGCGCCCGCGCCGTTGACGTCGTCCTTGCCTCTCGAATTCGCTTTTTGTCCGCGAACGCACACCCAAGACTTGCCGCCGCACGCCGAACGAACGCACGCGTACACGTAAAGCGCGCGCTCTCGAACCGACGAAACCGGCGCGTACGTCTGCGCTACCAGCGTCATCGTCTCGCCGCATCGCTCGCACGACACGAACAGCTCGCGCGCCGCCCTCTCCACAGCCGCATCTTCGTCCAAACCCTTCCCTTCACCCGTCGACGCGTCGTCAACGATCGGTACCGGTGCGCCGCCAACCTTGTGCGTTTCGTGCGTCATCCCATCGCTCTCTCGCTTCGCCAACCTCCCGGCGTAGCACACGGCAACGAGATCATCAATCTCGACGTCATCCAAGGAATCCACGTCGGAATCTTCGCCCGCATCGGCGGCGGCACCCGCACGCATCGCGACGCCACCCGAGACGACACGTGCGGCGAGAGTGAACGAAAAGCGCCAAAGTTTGACGCCAAGTTCGTCGTTCGTCGCTCATCGCATGCGACGCCTCGCGTCCGGGTCCACGCGTCTCGGAAGGATGGTGATCGCGCGCGGTGGTTTCGTCTCCACCTCTTCGTCGGTGAACGCGACGACGAAGACGACGTGCGCGTACGCGACGAAGAGGAGAACTGAGCGAGTTTTGCGTTTTTCAACGACGACGAAGAGTACGACGTCCGGTGCGAGTGCGGATGAGCGACGCAAGGTGATGGTGATCACGGGACCGACGGGTGCGGGTAAATCGGCGCTGGCGATCGAGCTCGCGAGTAGGCTTCGGGGCGGTGGAGAGATTGTATCGTGCGACAGCGTGCAAATTTACAAGAGTTTGGACGTCGGCAGCGGCAAGGTGACGACGAGCGAAAGAGAGCGCGTGAGACATCACATGCTCGACGTGAGAGAGGTTGAGGAGGAGTGCGACGCGGCTGCGTATTACGACGCCGCTTTGGAATGCTTGGATGACATACACGCGCGCGGAAAGACAGCCATCGTCGTGGGTGGGTCTGGTATGTATTTGCGTTGGCTGGTAAACGGCAAACCTTCGGCGCCAAAGTCCACCGAGGAGAGTCGTCGACGCGCAGAGGCTGATGTGTCCGCGGCAAAGGAAAGAGGCGGGTGGAAAGCGGCGGTGGTCATGCTACGAGACGCGGGCGATGCGCACTCGGCGGAAACTTTGAGTGAAAACGATTGGTATCGTCTCACGAGGGCGTACGAAATTGTCACCGAGACGGGCCGGGACGTGCGGCAATTTTCTTCGACGCCGGATGCGCGATTTGATTTCAGGTGTTTCTTCCTCTCGGTTCCTAGACTAGATTTGTACCGACGCATAGATGATAGAGTAGAGTCAATGGTTTGCGATGGGATGATGGAAGAAGCGGCGTGGATGTTGGACCGGGGAATAGCGCCCGGTGGGAACACGGCCGCTCGATCGATTGGTTACAGACAAGCCATGGAGTACTTGGATCGCTTGAGGTCTGACAGAGCGACGCTCGGGGAGGAAAGCCTCTTGGCATTTCTAGAAGAAACGCAAAAGGCAACTCGATCGTACGCGAAGCGCCAGTTTACGTGGTTTCGGGGCGAACCAGAAGGCAAGTACGCGTGGATAGACATGTCAACGGATCGCGAGAGCATCGTGCGCGACGTTTTGGAAAACTTTGAGCGCGAAGAGCACGGCGGCGGTCGCGAGAACCTCGGTAACGTCTCTAGGGAGGTTGAAAACGAACTCAAGCGGTACAAGGTGGATATGAAGCGCTTGAAAAATCCAATAGAACTCCGAGGTGTTATTGATAGGATTAGAAGATTGTTGTAATTTGCAAAGAAAGTCACGTTTGTTCGGTCAACTTTTCCGCTGACAGAGCAGTCTCACCAGACGCTTCTTCGGCGACGTCGTCGGTTTCAAGAGTGGACGAGGCGTCTTCGCTCGGCGAGTCGACGACGTCCTCAGAGTCCAATTCGGTCGCCATAGCTGGCGCCAGGCACGTTTGATCATCCTCTCGCGCGTCTTCTGTTTCCTTTGTGGACGCGACGAGCTCCTGCGTTGGCGCGTCGTCCGCGACGTCGATGGCCTTTTCAACCTCAACTTCTTCGACAGGTTCCTTGACCTTGATGGCGTCTGTCATCGCCGTCTTCGTCATCGTCGTCGTCGTCGTCGTTATCGTCGCGTCCAAGATGCCGCTCTTCAAATCGACGAACGCTCTCGCGTGTTCGAGGCTTTCCTCTGGGTACTCGCTCGCCAAGTACTCCAAAATGTATTTGACTGGAGCGCTCGGCCTTTGCTTGAAACACCCCGTCATCAAGTCTCGAAACAATTCGTCGACTTTGCTCTCTTTCGCGTACCGTTCGAGCTCCTCAATCATCGTCCCCCTTCCTCTCGCTCTGTCCTCCGCGTCGCGCTCTGCGTCGCGCCTCAGTCGTGGTCCTCCTTCCAAAAACAAAAGTCAAACGCTTCTAATTTTAGCGATATGAATCGTCAACCAGTTTCGTGTCGCTCGAATAAATGTCAACACGACGACCGACGCGTCACAGCGCGACGCCGCGATGGACGACGGTTGCGCGAACGCGGAAGACGCGCGCGTCGCGTGGATTGAACGCTTGGCGCGACAGTTGTGCGATCGCGGCGTCGTGGATGGGTACGCCGAGGGAGCGGTCTCTGACGTCTTGGACTTTTTGGACAATGGGATGGGAACGGTGCTCGTCATCAAACTGCGAGCGTCGACGACGACGGTACCGACGACGAGGACGAGGACGAACACGGTGGCGGCGACGACGCGAGGGAAGAACGATTCGTTGAACCGCGGCGGCTTTTTGGGCGACATTACGAACGCACCGCGAGTGATCTCCGAGCGCGTCGTGGAGACGCCGCGGGAAGAAGACGGCGCGCTATGCGACGCAACGACTGAGACTGAGACCGCGACGCGAGAGATCGTCGTGGCAAAGGGAGACGAAATCGCGGATAGTAGTCAAGATCCTGTGATCTTCATAGTGCGACCGGACGACGAAGAGGAGCGTTTGAGCGTAGAGGCTCTTTCAACGTCTTTGCATGGGTACTACTCGCGAGGCGCGAGCTTGAGCGGACTAAACGCGACGCTCGAGCATCTCTTCGCCCCGGCGCTCGCTGCGAGCGAAGAATCAGTGAATCGTTCATTCGCACAACACATCCAGGAGTTTTTGGAACAAATTTCGTCGAAGCGTGTCGATTCAGTCGGTGCGCTGCAGACGCCGCTACCGAATGAAACGAGAGAGATGAAAACGGTGGATCCGGGAGTGGCGAGCGAAGACGAGGAATACGTCAATCAGATTGAGGGCGCGCTCACCGAGTGGTGTGCCTACATGTCCGCGGCAAAGGCGAGAAATTCAGGCGAAAAGCGAGGAGGCGATGGCAAAGGCGGGGAATTGGATCCAATCGGGGAGATTCAAATCTGGCGCGAGAGACATGACGAGTTGCTCGGGTTGATCACGCAACTCAAGGATCCGTGCATGACGAACGCGGTTGAGGTGCTACGACAGTACGTGAGGAAACGAGGCAAAACGGATGCATCTCATCGTGTGGGGCGACTTTTATCTACCTACAGCTCGCTTGAGGTTGATCTCGCGCAGCTATTCGACGAGTGCAAAGATAACGTCAAGTTTTTACTCGCGCTGGAGAGTCATTTTAAAGTGCTAGCTGAGGATCCACTGTCCAACGTGCTTCAGGGCATCTCTCCGACCTTGCGAGCGTTGAGAATGATTTGGACGATATCGCATCATTACAACGACGACTCTCGCATGGGTTCTTTGCTCATGAGCTTATCCGAGCTGCTCGTTCGACGCGTGAGAGGCGCTGTTCATTATCAAGAATTGATTGTTCGAATTGTCCATGGCGATCGCGCCGATGTCGTACTGGAGCAAGTTCGGCTTTCCAGCGAAATCCTAAAGGCGTGGAAAAGTGAATACTATAGAACGCGAGATGACATAGCGCGATCAAACAGGGAATCGAGATGGGAGTTTGACCGCGATCGATTATTCGCGCGGACGGATCATGCCGCCAAGTTGTGCGACGAATTCATCGAAATGACAATAGTGGTCAAGGATTTGAAGACGTTTCTCACGCCTCGGCTCACTGCGATGACGCTCGAATCGGATGCAATCGTCGATATTGCTGAAAGAGTCGACGCTCTGTGTTTATCGATAGAGATTTCAAAGGTTGATGCGTTTGATCCATCGCAGCAAGGAGAATGGAAGTCGATTTTTAAATCATTCACAGTTGAGAAATCGAGGATAGAAAACGCGCTGTGCAGCTTCATCGACGCGTGTTTCAAACGCTTGCGCAACAGCTCATCAGCCTTTGAGCTCGTGAGAGGACTCAAATCTGCCATGGAGAGCGGCGTCGAGTCGTCTTGCGTTGGTTCCACTCACAAAACGTTGAGCACTCAAATCCTGAGCAAGACACAGGACGTGTTGGAGCAGTTCTCAAGAGAGCTAGATGCGGCGCGGCACGCGTTCAACGCGCGTCGACGCTTTCCACCTACATTTCGCGATCAGCCTGGTATAAGTGGCTCGATAAATTGGGTCCGAACGCTATTTTATAGATTACGTCTCACAATGAGGCTTTTCAGCGCTTCGATGACGGATCAACCGAGTGTCAAGAAAACGCCGTTAGCGCAGCAAGTTGAAGCTAAATTCCGCGCGCTAGCGAAGCTTGTCATGAATTATGAAAAGCAGCGATTAACTGCATGGAAGGAAGAGGTTGAGTCTTCAATGGTGCATTTGACCGAACCCATCTTGACGTGCGGTCCGAATGGTGATTTCGTGGTCAACTTCAATCCGGCGCTGATGCGGTTGATGAAAGAAGCACGAAACTTGGAGCGCCTAGGCGTTGACATCCCGCAAGAGGTTCGCGGAGTCGCTTTACAATCTGAAAAGTATGCGAATTATCAGTGTTCACTGACGAAGCTCCTCGGGCGTCGACGTTCCGTTCTCAACTCACTCACGCCTTTGGAGCGCGAACTACTCAATCTTCGCATCAAGACGATGAATTCATCATCGATACGCAAAGGTTGTAAAATGTTCAACTGGAACTCGCTCAGTATACCCCAGTTTTTGGCTGCTTGCGTTCGAGATCTTGACGATTTCGAGGTGCTATCGAAGAGTGTTCGCGCCAATGCGTCTGAAGTAGAGCGAATCATCAAAGACATTTCAAACCACGATTTGTTCAAGCCGACATTTTTCACCGCGCCTGATCAGGCGTGCGACAGCTTTGAGTTTTTATCAAAAATCGCCGCGCACAGTAAAGCGGGTGTGCATTCGATCAGGACGATGTACTCGACCATCATGCGCCTGTTGCTCAAGATTGAAGAGACGACGTTTGGATCCTCGAGTGGACGCGTTGAGAGCATCAAACAGTATTACGCGCACTGGGAAGAAGAAATTTATTGCGCCCTCGTGAACGCCGCCGAGAGAGCAATTTTCAACATTCAGGATTGTTTCGATCAACCATCCATCTCTGGTGCGAGCGCATTCAAAATGAAGATTGTCGTTCACGCCGGCGAAATAACGTGTGAGCCTCCTCGCAGTGAGCTCGTTGATGCTGTGCACAACGCTGCAAAATCCATCGTAGAGAATATGGGTACGCTGGGTCGTTGGATGGATGGAACGTGCGTCGAATTCCCGCCTCGTCAGAATTCTCAGGAAGAAAATCTTAGTCTCTCAGCGCTGCTCGCGATCCAGCTCGGTCAAGAAAACGCGTCGACCCGCCCAATGTATGACTTTTCCGAAGAAGTCATGGCGCATGACCGAATACAGCGCGCTTTCACAGCCCTGAGCAAGTCGACCGAGCTCTTCGAGCGACGAATCGGAGGCGAAATAGAACGCTGGAAAGCTTACCAGGACCTCTGGAGAGAAAACACCTCTGCGTTCGCGAGAGAATACAAGGCTAACCGAAACGCGCTCCAGTTACATCGCTTATTGATGAGTTACGATCGGATAGCAACCTCGATAACGCGCGAACACGGCGTGCAGATTGCCGGCGTATTTATACAAGTGCAAGAAGTCACGAGTCAAATCGAAGAACGGTGCCGCGCGTTGATACTTGAAGTCATGCAAGCGACGTGTACTGATGACAATGAACTCGTTGATGGGTTGCTTGAAGCGTTGGACGCACGTAAAAATGTTGTGAACGGCGACATTGAGGACTTGGACAAGACGACGAAATTTTTACATGCATTCAAGGATTTGCACGGCGACACTACGACGGAAATGCTGGCCCGGGATATCAATGCGTGCTTTGATGTGCGCTCGTCTTTTGGATACGCGCATCGCGATGAAGATAAGAGCCGAGCCAGTTCTATCGAGAGTATATTTACCGAGCTAAAAAGGCAATCACTTCACGTCTTGAAGAAATGCCGCACAACCATCGAAGTGTCCAAGTCTGAGCTCGCTCGCAAAATGAAAAACTTCAAGGATGACATCGGTGCCTTTCAGGCGAGACTGCGTAACGAAGGCCCCACGAGCGCGGGATGCTTAGAGAGTCTCGAAAGAGGTCGGAGTGCCTTTGATTCGTTTAAAGAGGAATTTGCCGGAATGCTCGAAGCTTTGGATTGTCTGCGTCAAGAAGAAAGTGTTTTTGGTGTCGCTCACGTGCCGATTGACAATCTCGATGCGCTGCAGTATGATTTTACGTGCATGCTCTCCATATTCGCCTGTCGAGATGCGTTTGTCGATAAACTCAAGCTTGTTTTGCAAAATTGCATTTCGGAGACGAGTGGAGCTGATTTGATTTCATCGCTCATCGAAGTTGGACGCGGCGCGATTATGTCGCTTCCAACTGGATTTCGCTCACACAAATTGTTCATCGCCGTCAGCAAAGAAATTGAAGCTGTAGAGACCAATTTTTCTTTGATAGACATGATGAAAATGGATTCTATACGTGTGCGCCACTGGCAGAAAGTTTTCGAAGTTGCAAACGTCGAGGAAGAGATGGACTCGTCAAAGATGTCCATCAAAGAATTCATGGATATGAAACTCGACGAGCAAGCCGAGCAGGTTCGCGATGTTGTAGCGGCTGCAGAAAAGGAACAGAAAATTGACAATGATCTCTCAGAGATTCATCGCACGTGGAAAGAAATGCGTTTTGACATACGGCCATATGCTAAAAGCAAGAACAAGAAACATTCCCAGCCAACGCACGTGCTGTGCTCGGTGGAGGACATCACGCTGTGCATAGAAGACACAGGATTGACTCTGCAAAGCATGGCCGCCAGCCGGTACGTCGATCCTTTCATCGAGACTGTGCGTGAATGGCAAGAGAAACTTGCCCTCATGGCCAACGTCTTGCAAGTATGGATGGATACGCAACAGCGTTGGATGTACTTGCTGACCATATTTGGTCACTCTGACGACATCAGAATGCAGTTGCCAAAAGAAGCCGATCGATTTGACAATATCGATTCCGAGATTAGAAAACTCATGTCGGAAACACTCAAAACCAAGTTTGTTCTCGAGACGTGCAAATCTGAGGGTCGGTTCCAGACTCTGACCAGTCTGCGGGGGGAACTTGAAATTTGTCAAAAGAGTTTAAGTCAGTACTTGGATACGAAGCGCGACGCGTTCCCCAGATTCTTTTTCATTTCAGACGAGGAACTGCTATCCATTTTGGGCGCATCTGATCCAGTCATGATTCAAGAGCACATGCTAAAACTGTTTGACAACTGCGCAAAGCTGTTATTCTCGTCAGATAAACAGTCGGTTGTGGGTATTGTTTCGGCGGAGGGCGAATCGTTCTTGTTAAAGTATCCCGTCAAGATACAAGGCCCCGTCGAATGCTGGATGGATGCCGTTGAAAAAGAAATAAAAGCAACGCTCAAGTCGATGTGCAAATACGGCGTCGCAAAGTACATGACGACCGAGCGCACGGTGTGGATAAAGGAACAGCTTGGAATGATAACTCTTGTGGGATCACAAATCTGGTGGACGTGGGAGACGCGCCAAGTTTTCCAATCGATCAAGTCCGGTGATAAGTTGGCGATGAGAGATCACGGCGCTCGACTTTCATCAAAACTTGAAGATCTTACGAAAATGGTACGTGGGGATCTCACCTCTTGCGAACGAAAGAAGGTTAATACCCTGATTGTGATAGAAGTACACGCTCGGGATATCATTGAAAGTTTCGTGAAAGACTCGGTGTTGGACGAGACGGACTTTGCTTGGGAGTCGCAACTGAAATTCAAGTGGGATCGAGATGCCGGAGACATCGTTATAAATCAGTGTAAAGGCGAGTTCAGATACGGTTACGAGTACATGGGTCTCAATGGAAGACTGGTCATCACCGGATTGACGGATCGATGCTACATCACGCTCACGACGGCGCTAAGTTACAAGCTCGGAGGCGCACCTAGTGGACCAGCTGGGACAGGTAAAACTGAAACGACGAAGGATTTGGCCAAGTCAATGGGACTCTTGTGTGTTGTGTTCAACTGTGGCGAAGGCTTGGACTACAAAGCCATGGGTGCCATTTTCAGTGGTCTCGTTCAGTGCGGGGCGTGGGGATGTTTCGACGAATTCAACAGAATAGAGGCAGAGGTGCTGTCAGTCGTTTCATCGCAAATCAAACAGATACAAGAGGCACTCAAAGCAAAGGTTAGCAGATTCCAGTTTGAGGGCAAGGAAATCAAATGCAATCCGAGAACTGGTGTCTTCATAACCATGAATCCTGGATACGCCGGTCGAACAGAGCTTCCAGACAATCTCAAGGCTCTCTTCCGTCCCGTCACGATGATTGTACCCGATCTGGAGCAAATATGCGAAATCATGCTGTTCAGTGAAGGTTTCAATGCCGCTAAAACTCTCGCTCGGAAAATGACAATGCTTTACAGACTGGCCAGGGAGCAACTGAGTAAACAGTCGCATTACGATTTCGGTTTACGCGCTTTGAAATCTGTTCTTGTCATGGCTGGATCTTTAAAGCGCGATTCGCCGGAGCTTCCTGAGGATGTCGTACTCATGCGAGCCTTGCGCGATATGAATCTACCGAAATTTGTTTACGATGATGTTCCATTGTTTCTCGGTTTGGTTGATGACTTATTCCCAGGCTTGTCGTGTCCTCGCGTGCGCTACGAGTCGCTCAATGGTTTCATAGAGCGAGACCTTGAGGAAAATGGCTACGAAGTGTTGAGAGAACCGGGAGAGCAAGTTGACAAAATAGTCCAACTCTATGAAACTATGCTGACACGACACACGACGATGCTCGTCGGAGGCACGGGAGGTGGTAAGACGGTAATGATTGAGACAATTGCTCGAGCGCAATCCGCCATGGGACATAATACAAAACTTTACGTTCTGAACCCAAAGGCTCAAAATGTTTCGGAATTGTACGGTGAACTGGATCCCGATACACGCGATTGGACGGATGGTCTCCTTTCAAATATTTTCAGGGACTGCAACAAACCTCTCGCTGCTGGTCGGGAAAAAGATTTCAAATACATTGTTTTCGATGGAGACGTTGACGCTGTGTGGGTTGAGAATATGAACAGCGTCATGGACGACAATCGCCTTTTGACCCTGCCAAATGGAGAACGCATTCGACTTCAAGACCATTGCAAGTTACTGTTTGAAGTCGCAGACTTGAAATACGCTTCTCCAGCTACGGTGAGTAGATGCGGCATGGTGTACGTCGATCCCAAAAACTTGGGATATAAACCATTCCTTACAATGTGGAATCGTGGAGTGCACGCCAAGTATCGATCCATCACGAAGACTCTATGCGACAAGTATATGGCTAAAATGGAAGCTTTCTGCTTCGAAGGTGTGGATATGGACGGCAACTCCGTGGTTCCACCGCAAAGCTCGCTCGTTCGACCAATCATTGGAATTGTGAAGCAATTCTGTGCTCTCTTAGGGAAATTCTTGGGCGATATGAGCGAGGCGTCCGCTGGAGTCGACCCCGACGCTGCGATTGAATCAGCTTTCGTATTTAGTCTGGTTTGGTCTTTTGGCGCGACTATCGTCGACGTCGCAGGTAATACCGACAGACTTCGTTTTGACGCCTTTGTGCGACGTCTCGCCGACAGAGAAGAAATCCTGCCTTCTTCGGAGACAAGTCTGTACGAATTCGGCTACGACATTGGCAGAAATGCCTGGTTTAATTGGAATTCTTTGACAACCCCACTTAATGTCGAGCCAGAGACGTCTTTCGCTTCCATCTTGGTATCCACAGCTCACACAGTCAGAACAAAATGGCTCATAGACGCGATGTACTCTTGCGGAGCTCATTCCCTGCTGACGGGAGATAGCGGAACGAGCAAAACCGTCGTCATAAAGAGTTACATGCAAGAGCTGTCTTCACGAGGCTCGACATCTACGCTGACGATGAATTTCAGTTCTCGAACTACAGCGAATGACGTACATCGATCCATAATGGATGTCGTTGAAAAGCGTACGAAGAATACCATTGGCCCACCCTCAGGGAAACGACTCCTGTGCTTCATGGATGACTTGAACATGCCTTCTGAGGACAAATACGGCACGCAGCAACCTATCGCACTACTCAAACTCATGATTGGCAGAGAGGGTACTTTCGAGTGCGATAGAGACGTAACGTGGTTGCACATGAAAGACATTCAGTACATTGCAGCCATGGGACATCCTTCCGGGTCCCGCGGCCACGTAGACCCTCGATTCATTTCGATGTTCCACGTGTTTGAAATGCAGACACCGGACGAGGCGAACCTCAAGGTGATTTATGGTTCAATCATGGAAAGCACGACGCAAAATTTCAATATTTCTTTACCCACGCGTCGGGTGATTGTGGACAACACGCTCGATTTATTCAGGAGCGTCACTTCATCACTCTTGCCGACGCCAAGCCGCTTCCATTACGTCTTCAATTTGCGAGACTTGAGTCGATTATTTGAAGGAATTTCGAAAGCAGATCCCAAAATGATCGTCAATGCGCCGAGTGCAATGCGTCTTTGGCGAAACGAATCTCTTCGGGTGTTTCACGACAGACTCATCTCAGATGATGATAGGCGTTTCGTCACTTCACGAGTGGATTCTCTCATCAGAGCTACTTTCACCGATGCGCGTGAAGCACAGTGTGTTGATGATATCCTCGTGAATCCCGTCATATATGCGGACCATTCGAACTGCGCGCTGACGGAGACGGAGAGCGCGACATCTCATGATGGACAAGCGTATCGCGACGTCGGCGATTACTCTCAACTGAAGCCATGGTTTGAACGTGCGATTGAAGAATACAACGCAAGTCTCCCGGCTGGCTCCACACCGATGCACGTCATTCTGTTTGATCATGCTTTGGAGCACCTCAATCGGATTCATAGAGTTCTGCAAATGGAGAACGGCCACGTCATGTTGGTTGGCGGCGGCGGAAGCGGTAAACGCACTTTGGCTCGGCTCGCGGCGCAGGTGGCAGGATGCTCCGTTTTCGAAGTAACATTGACGCGCGGTTACAACGATGTTTCTTTCCGAGATGATTTGAAAAAGCTTTATCACATGCTTGGCATTCAAAACAAGCCTACAGTCTTCCTGTTTACAGAAAATCACATCGTCGAGGAAGGTTTTCTGGAATTGATCAACAATATGCTCACGACCGGCACTGTGCCTGCCCTTTTCGCTGATGACGAGAAAGATACAATCATCAGTGTGATTCGTGAAGACTTACTCTCGAGCAATATACCGGTGACGCGTGACGAAGGCTGGCAGTTTTTCATGTCGAGATGCAGAAGAAATTTACACATCGTCCTCGCAATGTCACCTGTTGGCGACGAACTACGAAATCGCTGCAGGAGTTTTCCAGGCTTAGTGAACAACACCGTCATCGACTGGTTTACTGAATGGCCAAAAGAGGCGTTGTTTGAAGTCAGCAGGTCTCTACTTTCGCGTGTAGACTTGCCGACAGAGTTTAGAGAAAAAATAATCTTGCACACCGTCTTCACCCACGAAGCGGCAGTAGCCGTCAACGCAGAGTTCAAGGCTCAGCTCAAACGACACAACTATGTCACGCCGAAGCATTTCATAGATTTTTTACGCAACTATGAGGACATGTTGGTTACCGAGAGATCTACGATCGATGGATCAATCTCACGTCTCAGTGGAGGTTTGGATAAGCTCATCCAGGCGAGCACAGAAGTGGACGCAATGCGCGCAAAGCTCAACGAGGCTCAGCAGGTGGTGACACAGCAGACGAAAGAATGCGATGAACTGTTGGAACGGATAACCTCACGAACTGTCGAAGTAGAATCCAAAGCGCAGAACGCAGAGGACAAAGAGAATGAGCTGACGATTGATTCTGAGCGGATAGCAAAAGAGAAAATTGAAGCCGAGGCGGATTTGGAAGCAGCCATACCCGCGCTCGAGGAAGCGGCACTTGCACTCAACAATCTTAAGAAGGATGAAATCACAGAAATCAGATCTTTTGCGAAACCAAACATTGTCGTTCAGCGAGTTTGTGAGTGCGTCATGATTCTGAAAGGTTTGCCGAACGTGTCGTGGAATGGGGCAAAGGCGATGATGGCCGATACCAACTTTTTGAGGTCCTTGGTTGAATTTGAAAAGGACGGCATCAAGGAAAAGCAGATGAAAGCCATACGAGAGTACACGAAAGATCCTAAATTCAAACCAGAAGAGGTCATGAAGATATCCACAGCCGGTGCGGGGTTGCTGAAGTGGGTCTTTGCGATGATCAATTACAACAAAGTGGCTCGAATGGTTAACCCAAAACGCCTCGCCGTAGAGAAAGCTGAGAAGACGCTGAAAGTAAAAGGCATCGAGCTGATCGAAACAAAGGCTGAGCTCAAGAGTTTGAAGGAGGAATTGGCGCAGCTGAGCTCTCAATTCGAAGAGAAGAGTGCGAGACAACGAGAATTGAAGGAGAGCGCTGAGCTCATGGCGAAGCGCTTGAGCGCAGCGGAACGACTCATCGTTGGCTTGTCGAGCGAGAAAGAAAGATGGACGAGAGAAACAAAGGAGTTGCAAATTCGAAAAGAAAGACTCGTTTGTGACTGCCTGTTGACCTGCGCGTTTTTATCGTATGCCGGTCCATTGACGTTTGAATTCAGAAAACACTTCATACATGACATGCTCGAGGCAAACTTGCTCCAGCTTCAACTTCCTCTGAGCCAGCCTTTTACGCTGCAAGGCTTGCTGACTACTGATAACGAAATGAATTCGTGGCGAGCAGAGGGCTTACCCAGCGACGAGCTCAGCGTACAAAATGGAATCCTAACCACGCGCGCCGAGCGATTCCCGCTTTGTATTGACCCTCAAATGCAAGCATCCAAATGGATCAAGGCGAGGGAAGGCGCTTCGCTCGAGGGTAAAGTGCGTCGTCAGAGCGATCCCGACTTATTAAAGCAGCTTGAGCTCGCGATAGAATACGGGCTACCGTTTTTGATTGAGAATGTCGGCGAATACATAGACCCAGTTTTGGATCCCGTGCTCAAAAAGAGCTTCCATTTCGCCCAGAATGGTGCAAAGATGATCAAGCTTGGCGATTCAGAGATCGAGTGGGACGATAATTTCCGCTTGTATTTAACAACCAAGCTACCCAATCCTCACTACGACTCGGATGCGACGGGAAAGCTCAGCATTATCAATTATTCAGTGACGCAAGTCGGGTTGCAGGAGCAGCTTTTGAATGTCACCGTCAAGCAAGAACGTCCAGACTTAGAAGATGAGAGAGAACGTCTCGTGAAAGAAATGGTTCAAAACAGAGACTTACTCGGAAAGCTCGAAGACACTTTACTCCAGGAATTATCCGAAGCGCAAGGAGAAATACTGGACAATTTGGAACTGATTGAAACGCTGGAAAATACAAAGGCCAAATCAATCGAGATTTCAGAAAAGCTCGTCCTTGCGACAGCATCGGCCAAGGAGCTCAACGACGCGCAGCTACGCTATCTTCCAGTGGCGAAGCGTGGAGCGATTTTATTTTTCGTCATCACATCTCTCTCAAACATGAACTCGATGTATGAATATTCGTTAGCGAGCTTCTTGGATGTGTTTTGCAAAACGTTGGAATCCACACCGCCGGCGAGTGAGCTCGAAACACGACTGGTTGATCTCGTCGATCGATTGACGTACGATGTCTACAAGTTTGCGTGTCTCGGTATGTTTAAGCGCGACAAGTTGGCCCTATCTTTTGCCATGGCGACGCACATTGAGCAAGGCGAAAAACGGCTGAATTCAAGCCTGTTGAATTTCTTCTTGAAAGGATGCGTGAGTTTAGACAACGCTGCGGCGGATGATAAGAAGTCAACGTCGATGTCGCCATCGTGGTGGTCTAGCCGCGGTTGGCAAGACTTGACGCACCTCGATAGAAGTGCTCAGAGCGAGCAAGCTGCGTTTGGAGCTTTCCGCGACATCCGCGAACGAGTGGTGGCAAACGACGATGATTGGCGAGAATGGTACGAAAGCGAAACACCAGAGATTGGCGATTTACCAGGAAGTTATCCTTTAACTCGGTTCGATCGCTTGTGTTTGCTCAGGTGTGCGAGACTGGATCGAGTCACCATGGCGGTTTCTCACTATGTGAGCGACACGATGGACGACAGATTCGTCGCCCCGCCGATTTCTGATTATGAAGCCGTATACAGTCTTTCTTCCGCACGAACGCCCGTCGTGTTCATCTTATCGCCAGGAGCCGATCCGGCGTTTGACATTTTCTCCCTTGGAGAGAACAAAGGATTCAAGCCCGGCGTGAAACTCAAGTTTATGGCTCTCGGACAAGGAATGGGCCCGAAAGCAGAGGAGCTCGTCGAGACGTGCGCATCTCGAGGATTATGGCTGATGCTGCAAAACTGCCACTTGCTACCGAAATGGCTTCCGACGCTGGAAAAGATCGTGGACGGCTTGGTAGCGCCTCACAAAGATTTTAGGCTTTGGCTCACCACCGATCCAATCAAGAATTTCCCCATTGGCATTTTACAACGAAGTCTCAAGGTTGTCACCGAACCGCCGGATGGATTGAAGATGAACATGAAGGCTTCGTACGCCCGCCTCGCGGCGGAAGTGTTCGACGACGCGCGCAGTCATCAATTCGGTACGCTCGCGTACGTGTTGGCTTTCTTTCACGCCGTTGTTCAAGAACGACGAAAGTATGGGAAACTCGGATGGAACGTCGCGTACGATTTCAACGAAACAGACTTTAGAATTTCATTCAGCTTGCTGAAGAGTTACTGCGACGGAGCTCAAGTTGACGTCGAGCGTGGAATCGACGACACGCTGTGGATGGCGCTCAAGTACCTCATCGGTGAAGCCATGTACGGGGGGCGTGTCAGCGATGATTACGATAGACGAATCCTGCGTGTTTATCTCGAAGAGTACTTTGGTGACTTTTTGTTTGATAGCTTTGAAAAGTTTTCCTTTCATCGCGGCGGCGGCTCGTCCGGATACGAATTGCCAGAGAAACCTTTGTCGATGCAAGACCACCTGGCGACGATTGATAATTTTCCCGCTACGCAAACGCCAGAGGTTTTGGGATTACACTCGAGTGCCGACGTCGCGCACTCCACACTCGCCGCCAAGGCGTTGTGGTCGCAAGCGTTGTCGATCCAAGCTCAGAGCAGCGAACGCGCGACACCGACGGGGGATTCAGACGCGAGCGATGGTCACGAAAATCTTCTTCTTTCCATGGCTGATGACATTCTCAAAGTCGTCTTGAACAAAGAATTCGAGTTTGACATGACGCGCGTCAAACATCTCTGCGCCGACGGGCAAGGCGAAACGCCCGGGCCGACTTCGCCCACGACTGTGGTTTTGTATCAAGAACTCGAGCGACACAACGCTCTCAAGGATACGCTCGAGCGATCGCTCAGAGAACTCATCAAAGCTCTGACGGGAGAGATTGGAATGTCTCCAGACCTCGAAGCGATGACTGACGCCCTCTCGCGCGGTCGTCTTCCCCGAGCCTGGAAATCAGCCGCGCCGCCGACTGAGAAGGATTTACAATCATGGATGTCATGGTACAAGAAGAGAGAGAAACAGTTCAAGGATTGGGTCGAAACCGGTGAACCCAAAGTCATCTGGCTCAGCGGTTTACACTGTCCGGAGACCTACATCGCGGCGCTCATCCAGCGCGCCTGTCGCAAAATGGGTTGGCCGCTCGACGCCAGCGCCGCGTACACAGAGGTGACCGACCACGCCGACGCCGACGAAATCCAATCGCATCCCGAAATCGGCTGCTACATCTCCGGTCTCTTCCTCGAAGGCGCCGTCTGGGACCGCGTGAATCGCTGTCTCGCCCAACCATCCGAAGACGAAAAATCTTCCTCGACCGAGCTTCCAATCTTACGCTTATCGCCCGCGTTGCGTTCGGCGTCCGATTCGTCCTCCTCCTCCTCCGTCTTCAAAGCGCCCGTGTATTTCACCCAGAGCCGTCGCGACGCCATGGGTCGAGGTCTCGTTTTCGAGGCTGATTTAGCATCGCACCACCACTCCAGCGTGTGGACCCTTCGAGGCGTCGCGCTCTGTTTAAACATTGACTAAACCGTGTAATGCGACCGACGCGTAAGTAACGCGCGCCCACCCAGAGCCAAACCGTTGGACTGGATTGATGATTGATTGATTGATTGCAACGCGCCTCACACTCCACCGCGACCGACCGACCGATCGACATGGAGCGCGCGAACAGACGCGTGCGAGGGATCGCGAACCACGTCAAACCGACCAACGGCTTCGGGGTTTCCTCTTCCAACGGGGTGCGTGCGTGCGACCGAGTGACCGAGTGACTCTGTCGCGTCTGTTGGATTGCGAACGCGATTACGATCAACACCCACCGCCGCGACGCGACGACGAGCGAAGACTGACGAACGACCCGACGCGACGGTATTCTCGCGGTTTTCATTCATCTCGGCGCAGAAGTTCGTAAAGTCCCCGGACGACGTCGTCATCGTGAGCGCGTGCAGAACGCCGATCACACGAGCGAAAAAAGGCGGATTGGCGGCGACGCCTGCGGATGATTTAATCGCCGTCGTGTTGCGAGCGTCGGTGGAGCGAGCGAAGATTGACCCGAGGGAAGTCGGGGATATCGTCGTCGGGTCGGTGCTGGGGGCGTCGAGTCAGAGGGCGAACGAGTGCCGGATAGCGATGTTTCTCGCCGGGTTCCCGAAGGAGGTGCCGACGCGAACGACCAACCGACAGTGTTCGTCCGGGTTGCAAGCGTGCGCGGACATCGCGGCGGGGATCAAGGCGGGGTATTACGACGTCGGGATCGGTGCGGGGGTGGAAACGATGACGGCGAACCCGATGAAGTGGGAGGGTGGGTTTAATCCGAGAGTGGCGTCGTCCAGCGACGCTCAAAACTGTCTCATTCCCATGGGCGTGACGAGCGAAAACGTGGCGGAAAAGTTTGGGATTTCCAGAGAGGCGCAAGACACCATGGCTGCGCGATCCCACGCGCGTGCGGCGAACGCGCGCGCGAGTGGGCGATTCAAAGAGGAAATCGTTCCGGTGCGGACGAAGAATGCGCAAGGCGGCGAGGTGATTGTCTCCGAAGACGACGGTATTCGCGAAGGTACAACCGTCGCGACGCTCGCCAAGCTTCCGGCTGTGTTCAAAAAAGGGGGCTCCACGACTCCGGGTAACGCGTCGCAGGTATCCGACGGTGCCGCCGCGGTGGTTTTGGCGCGGCGTTCCTACGCCGAGGCGAGAGGTTTACCGATTTTGGCCACTTGGCGATCCTGCGCCGTCGTCGGTTGCGATCCCGCGCTCATGGGCATCGGCCCCGCCGTCGCCATCCCTGAATGCTTGGCTTCCGCAAACGTTAACACGAACGACGTCGACTTGTTTGAGCTCAACGAGGCGTTTGCTTCGCAAGCGACGTACTGCGTCGAAAAGTTGGGCCTCGATCCGGAAAAAGTCAACGTGAACGGAGGCGCGATCGCCCTCGGACACCCGCTCGGCGCTACGGGGGCGCGCTGCATGGCGACGTTGATTCACGAGATGCACCGACGCGGCTCCAAGGTTGGCGTAGTGAGTATGTGCATTGGTAGTGGGATGGGAATGGCGGCGTTGGTTTCAATCGACGCCTAAATCACTCCGAGAGTCACTTCGCGAATGTACCCGTCGCGCCGCGCGACGAAATTTTGTCATACATGTATACGTTTCTCATAATAATCTACACTGAGATGATGTTTCTCTTACAATCGAATCGACGCTAAAGACAGACAGAAGAGCCATGCCATGCATCAACTAGAGACGCTGTCGGCAAACTTTCTCTTCAACCCCCAAAACGAGTTTTGCACCTTTGTTTGCAACGCCGCGAGCGCTCGAACGTTTGGCGCGTAAGCTTCCAAGTGCGCGTTGGTTTCTTCATTCGCCTTTTCGTCTCGCGCCTTGCCGTACGCCTCTTTACCTCGCACGCCGAACGACGCGGGCAGCTCGTAGTTGTCACCGAGCGGCGTGATGGACGAGCCGAGTCGCTTCTCGATATCCTTGAGAAGTTTCGGTTCGTCGTACCAAATCGTGTGCCCACCCTCCTTCATGAGCTTTACGTCTTCGGGCTTTGGATCGAACCACGGCTTGTAGCCCTTTTTCGTGCAAAACCACACGCGCTCATTCTTCGCGGCGACGATTGAAATGGCCAATCCCATCGTGTCCGCGCGACCGACGCGGCCGATTCTGTGAATGTAATCCTCGCTACGGTCCGGCAATGTCAGGTTAATGACGTAGGGGAGATTTTTAATATCGATGCCGCGAGCGGCAACGTCGGTGCAAATCAAAAAGCGCACGTCACCATTCTTGAAAGCTTGCAAGTTTCGGCGGCGCTCATCCATGTTACGCGCTCCTCCCAACACGCAGCACGAGTACTTGCCCTCGACGCCACCCACGAGTCCACCCGTGAATCGTCTACCGCCGCCGGCTTCGTTGAGAAACTTTTCCAAGTTGTCGCAGTCGAAATTCGTGCGGCAGAAAATCAAGCATTGGTCCATGTCGTGCGCGTCAATGATTCGCTTCAACACGTGCGGCTTGAGTCTTTTGATGGATTCGCTCATCGCGTCGTCGCCCTCGAGATTGGAAGCGAGCGAATGCGCCCGATCTGTCAGCGCTTTCGGCTCGAGAGACGAAGGATTCTCCTTGGTCGGATCCACCATAACCAACGCGTGATGTACCGTTTCGGGAACGGCGTCTTTCCCTTTCAAGTCGACCCACGTGGCGTTGACGGTGAGAAAGTCTGCGAGCTTTTGAATCTCTGGTGAATGCAGAGTTGCCGAAAAGAGCATCACCTGCAGACGCTGCGCCGAGGACGCGGCGTGCTTTGGTAAACGCTCAAAGAGTTTTAAAATCGTCGGTTGGTTACCCGTGTCGAGCAAACGATCGGCTTCATCGAGCACGAAATATCGCACGGATGATAAATCCAGTTTCCCACTCATCGCCAAGTCTAAGATTCGAATCGGCGTACCGGTGACGACGTCCACGCCCTCGCGCAGTTGCGCGTGCTGCGGTCCCTCCTTGACGCCACCGATGAACAAACCGGGCGTGATTGTTGGCTCTCTGAATTCCGCCGCGAAATTGACAAAGAACTCGTGCGTTTGCTCCGCTAAATCGCGCGCTGGCTCGAGGATGAGCGCGCGAGGCCTACGTTCGCCCGAAGATCGCGCGTCGACGGCTTCGGCGTCGCCGTCCACGGCGTCGCATCCCCGAATGCTTGCCAACGCCTCGTACCCTTCCGGCGGCGCAAACTTGAAGTCTTCCTTTACGAACCGAACGACGCACTCTGCGTTTTTCACGCACACTGCTGGGAAAATCGCATCGCTCTTCAACGTTTGTTCGCTCAGCTTGAACGCCTCGCCCAGCGGCGCTCCATTCTTCGTAAAAGAAACGCTCGACGACTCTACATCCAACAAACACCCGATGCAATCCCCTTTGGTAAACTTCCCACCGTAGTCGTCGAAAGCTTTGTTGTGACTCTTCTTCCCCGTCCCCCCGTACCCGTACGAGTGCGCATCCGCGCCCAGACCATCCAACGCCCCAAACCGAGTGGAAAATCCCACTCGACACAGTCCCTCGTCTGAAACCTCCACTTCGAAACAAACCTTTAACGCCGCCGTCCGCCGACTTTTACCGTCGACATCGGTATCCATCACCGGTCGAACGCCATACCTTCCACGCGCCCCGCTCCACGCGTGCGTCGCCCGGCTCTGCATCCTCCCGTCGTCCGCGTCCACCGCCGACTGCGCGCTTCGAGCCGTCGCGCTCAGCCGACACCGCTCCGCCCCCAACGCTTCCACATCCGCCGCTTTCACTCGCGCGTCCTCATCCCCGCGAACGCGTTCGGATGAAATCATCTCGTGCACGAGCTGCAACACCGGGGCACCGAACGCGAACGTCTTCCCCGATCCCGTCTCTGCGCTCGCCAAAAGGTCGCCGCCAGTCAACGCCAAAGGAACCGCTTCCGCCTGAATCGGTGTCGGGAGCGTGAAACCCGCGGAAGAGGCGGCGGCTATGAGCTCGGGGCACACCCCGAGCTCTTCGAACGCTTCCGCCATCTCTCTTCGCCTTTGTTTTCGTCGTCGTTCGTTCACAGCCAGGTGTCAAAGCCGTGCGAGCGCGAGCCTCCTTTTGAGGAGTGAGCCACCGCGACGACGACGCGCTCTGGGTACGAAACCAACGGGGCGACGGGGCGACGGCGCGACGACGCGACGGGTTTAGCTAGAAATAAATGACTATGTAATCACAAACACCTAATGCGTTTAGTCGTGGGTGCTCGACGAATCGCGTCGCGTCTTCTCGCCCCGCTTTCCGCTTCGCGAGGCGAACAAAGAAAACGCGAACGAACGCACTACTTCCTAAACGTCTTTCTCATGTTGTACGCATCCTCACCGTCGGCGTAATACTTTTCCTCCACACCAACTTGTTCGTACTCCAACACGTCCCGGTACAAGTGAATCGCCGCCGCGTTGCTCACGCGCACGTGTAAGCTCACGTCCTTCGCGTCGTACACCTCGCTCAACGCCCGGTGCGCCGCCCGCATCAACGTCGCCGCCAATCCCAACTTTCGGTGCGTTCGCAGCACCGACAGCGAGGTGATGTGGCCCTTGACCTCTCGTTTGCACTCCTCGTCCAGTTTCGCCAGGACGTACCCGACGATCTCCCCGTCGACGTCGGCGACTTGCAACAGCGAGGGCCACGACAGGGCGTGGTAGAGGTAGTACTTCATCTGGTAGTTTTCCGGTAAGCAGAGGAGGTTACACCGCTGCATCGCCCACAAGTCATCCGTCGTCGCCGCGCGCACGCACACGCCCATCGCTCGTCCGTGTGTCCGTCGGCCGGCGTCGCGATGTGAGGGCGAGTAGACGTGGAGGTTCATGTTTCATTTCATCGTTGAAGACGAACCTCAGTCTCTCGCGCGTCGGTCGATCGAGGATGCGACCGACGGCGACGGGGGTGCGGGCGGTGTCGACGTCGACGTCGACGTCCGCGTCGACGACACCGACGACACCGCGCGCGGAGGGGAATCGCCGGTGGCAGATGG
>Ga0255778_10000623_pt1 | contig 32397 bp, 22 predicted proteins | sample 071ome_31_FD_179976 | JGI IMG/M metagenome (GOLD analysis project Ga0255778, IMG submission 179976) | Coastal salt marsh microbial communities from the Groves Creek Marsh, Skidaway Island, Georgia - 071405CT metaG (version 2) | ecosystem: Environmental > Aquatic > Marine > Intertidal zone >...
ATTGAGACTTTTGTTGGCATGGATAGGGACAGTTGGCTCAAGAACATTGATGTATTCATGGAGAAGCGCAAGGAACAGCAAGCATCACAGATGGCTGAGACATCTGCACCGCCTACCATTGAGACTTTTGTTGGCATGGACAGGGACATTTGGCTCAAGAACATTGACGCGTTCATGGCGAAGCGATCTGTCGAGGCCATGAAAGAGAGCGGGCGAGAGAACGAAGCACAGCTACGTGACGCGGTGTCACAGTTGGAGAGCGCCAAAGCAGAATTGGATAAGCAGAATATGGAAATCTCTTCTCTGAAGCAATCTGTCGAGAGCGAACGCGAGCGCGCGGCAGCGCTTCAGGACGAGTTAGAGGCGGTCAAGTTAAGCGCGCAGGCTGAGAGTGCAGAGCGTATTTCAGAGTTAGAAGCACAGGTTGAGGCAGCAAACAAAAGAACTGCACAACTCGAAGTGGAACTAGGAGAGCTTCAATCTAGCTCAGAGCAAGCAGAGTTGGAATACGCTTACCAATTGGCAGACGTTGATGGCAAGGCGAATGAACGCATCATCGAGCTTGAAAAGGAAAACACTTCATTCGCCGAAGAAGTGAGCAAACTTCAAAAGCGCTTGAAATCTGAAGAGATTGCTAAGAATGAGGCTTACGAACAAGTCGATCGTCTCAAGCAAAAAATCGCAACACTAGAGCGTTCGGTCGCAGAGCTTAAGGCGGCCAACAAGGCTCTTGAGCGGAATGATATGCGTGCAGACGCTCTCGAAGAACGCGTCAAGGCTTTGAGGGAGGAAAATGCAGGGCTGAATTTGCGCGTCTCCGAGTTGACAACGATGATTCGTCAGGTTGAGCGAGAAGCAGAAATTGCAGAACGAGATGCCGCCTTTGAGATTAGAAAAATCAAGGTTGATACCGATCGTTATCGCCGCGAGCTTGAATCCCAATACAAGAATGAGACGCGACGCATCAGAGTCATGGAAGCAGACGCACGGGAGGCGCTGGCCAAGGCAAAGAAGTATGAAGACGAGTTGAAAACTTTCTGGGATTCCAACGAAGGGAGATTAGCTGTTGAAGAGGCTGAGCGTGCTGCGCGAGCCGCATTGGCAGACGCACGGAATGCCCAAAACGAAGCCGCGGAGCTGAACAAGAAGATTTCGGAGTTGCAGAGCAAGATGACGCAAGACGCTTCTAAAAAACCGGAAGTGACTCCACAAGAGCTGTCGCGTCTCCGTTCTGAACTCGAGTCAGCCTCGAAGGCTCTGAGTGTCGCTGAGTCAAACGCCAGCAAGAGGGAAAAGGAACTCAAGGACGAAATCGAGCGCACACTTAACGACTTGAACAAGCAAAAGCAAAAGATGGAAGCAGACTTGGCCCAGAAGCAGGAAGGTAACTTGCGCGAAATGGCCAAGCTTCAAGAAACTGTTGATCGATTAACGAACGAAAAGGAAGCTTTGGAGAAGCAACTCTTGGGATTACAAGACGACGGAAAGTCTGAATTGGCAGCGTTACAAGAAAATATTTCAGAGCTACGTAATCAGCTCGAGAAGAGTGCTTCTGATTTATCTGTCGCCACGGCGAAGGCGCAAGAAAGCGCCCGCACGTATGCAAGTGAGTTGGAAAGCCTCAAGACGGCAAATCAAAGCGAAATCGATGCCATCAAGAGCGCCGCATCAGCTGAAGCTTTGCGATTTCAGAAAGAAATCGAGCGTTTAACGAACGAGTCATTGACTATACGTGAAACTCTGTCGGCAACAGAAGTTCGCGCCAAAACTGAGGAAAAAGTGTTTGCTGAAAAGGCAGAGGAACTGATGAAGGATGCTAGTTCTAAAGCGGCTGCCCTCGAGCGCGAGCGCGACTCAGCTGTATCCGAGATCGAACGGCTTCGTGCACAATACGACACACTGCTCAACGAGAAGAAGCAGATTGAGACGTCCTTCGAAAAAACCAAGAAGGCTGCGCAAGAAGCTAGCGAGCAAGCGCAGCGAGGCGTCGACGCCGCGAGACTTGCCGCAAAGGAACTTGAAACACGATTGCAAGCAGAGATTGATCGATTAATGACTGAACAGTCCAAGATGGCGAGTGAGTTGACTTTGTTGCAGAAACAAGACGATGAGATTACCCAGCTGCGCGTACAGCTCGCAGATGCCAGCGCTCGCGCTGAGCAAGCTGATGCTCGCTCCAAGGGTCTCGATGACCAAGTGGACGCATTGAACGAAGAGCGAGACACGATTTCTCGAGCGCTCTCTGAGCAACAGTCCCGCGTATCGGAACTTGAACAGCGCGTCGCCGAAGAGACTGCTCGCTTTGAAGGTCTCACCGAGGATGTCGCAAAGCTGCTCGAGGAAGAGGCTGCGAAGACGCTCGCCCAAATTGAGCAGCGCGATAACGCCGAGCTCTCCCAACTGCGCGTACAGCTCGCGGATGTTAGCGCTCGCGCTGAACAAGCTGAAGCTCGCGCGCGTCAGCTTGAATCTGATCTATCTGAAGCGAAACGTGATGCTCGACGTGGAACGGAAGATGTTCAAAAGCTCGAAGAAGCGCTGCGAGAGGCTGAGGTCGATGCCCGTGAGATTCAGGAACAACTCAACTCTGCGCGTGAAGAGAGGGAAACCATCGGTAGAGAATTGGAGCAGGCGAAGCAGGATGCCTCAGAGGCGATGCAATTGCGCGCCCTCAGCGATGAGATGGAGCGCAAATTGGCTGATGCCGACGACCGAGCCGCTCAACACTCCGAAGAGCTTCGCAAGATGAAAGAGGATGTTGCGCAACAGCTTGAAAACATTATGCGAGAGCGTGATGAATTGACTGCCAAGCTTGGATCTGCTTCAAGCTCTGCTGCTAGTCATGTGCAGCGGCTCGAAGAAGAGTTGCGGGAAGCGAGACAAGATTTGACTCTCTTAGAGGCACGATTGAGCGCGGCAGAAGAAGATGAAGTTTTGGCAGCGGCGCAAGCTAGAGAAGAAGCTGCAGCGGACGCTCAAATCGCCGCCGAGCGAGCCGCTCAAGAGTTGTCAGAGGCTGAGTATCGTTTTGCAAAGCAGATTGAGGAATTAGAGGGACGTCTGTCAGCGGCGCAACTCGCCGCGGCTGAGGCAGAGGCCAAAGCGGAAGCTCTCGCCAAGAGAGCGTCAATAGCAGAGGACAAAGCGCGCAAAGCAGCGAAATCGCCGCCCGTCGTCGCGCAAGCGCCCGCTCCCGTGAGCGTCACCATCGACGGCAAACGTAACGTCATTGTCTTTGATCCCAAGGCGCTTGTGGCTCTTAGCAAAATGAAACGCGCGGAACTCATCGCTGAATGCACGGCGCGAGGACTCGACGCCACCGGTGTCGCAGCGGAACTTAGATCAAGATTACGTTCGGCTCGGGACGCCGAAAAGTCGGCTTGGCTCGCCAAGGAGCGCGCATCCAAGCAAATGGCGAAGAAGACTCCGACTGGCTACTATCGAACCATTGGCGGCGTCAAGTACGACAACCAGGCTCTCTTGCTCGCCGATGGCATGATGGCATCAAAGGGCGAGATCGATCGCGCAGGAGCGGAGAAAATCTACGAAAATGTCTTCGACGGAGCCGGAGTGACGGACATTGAGCTCAACACTCTGGCTCTCATCCTCGCAGGCGGCAGCGGCCGCTACAAGTACGTTTTGTCCGAAGCCGCCGCGACGTACATGGAGCCGCGCATCGAAGCTCGTCGCACCGAAAACGCCGCTTTCAACGCGGGAGTCCGTCGTAAAAAGGCTTACCGAGTCGTCGACGGCCAAAAGTTAGACGAAAAAACCCTCTCACTCGCCGACGGTTTCATGTCTGACTCTGGTTCCATCGATCTCGCCGCGGCTGAACGCGTCTACGAGTCCGTATTGGATGGCGCAGGCGTCACAGCGCGTGAGATTTCCACCCTCAACTTCATCATCGCGTCAAACGACTACGTCCTCTCTGACGAAGCTGTCGACCTCTTGCGTCGCAAAATCGACGATGCGCGACGTTAGATGCCAGACGCCGTCGACATTCGACCGAGCATCGATCGATGAGAATTTATATAATACCACTCAAGGTTGCAAATATTACGCCCACGTGTCAGCATCAGGTTGAAGAAAATCCGATCGTCGTCTAAAATGTGTGCGTCTTCGCGCGACTTGACTTGTCGGGTGACAGTGCCTCCTCGAGTTTGATCACAAATTTATGATTTTCGTTACACTCCGTCGCGTAACGTCCAACCGTGAAACAAACGGTGCGGAAAACAGACACGACGTCGACAAATTGATCGAACGTTTCGTCGAAGACAGCGCCGAACCGCGTGAGCGCGCGTTAAAGGAACCGAAGCGAACAAGATGATGATGATGACTCGGATGTTGCTGTCAAGCAAGCAAACGACGCCGACGATGCGTCCGATGCGCCGAGCGAGCGCGACGACTACGCGCCGGACGACGACACGGATGCACCGGACATCGTCGCAAAGACGGGCGGCGACGCCAGACGATGTAAACTGGGAAGAAAAGACGAAGGAGTTTACTTCGGAACGGTTGTTGGCGTCGTGCCTGGATGCCATGGCCGCGGGCGACGAAGCGGCGTTGGAAGCCTGTTTATTGGAAGTTGATGACGCGTTGGAGGATACGACGGTGTCAAGTGAAACGATTAAAACCTTGCAAAAGAGGCCAGAGGTGAGTGGAGACGCGTTTTGGACGCAAAAGCTTAAGGAGTTATCTGCCGAACGCGTCTTTGAGGATTGCATGACGGCCGTCATGCGCGGCGATATTGACGAGGTAGAAGCCTGTATCGTCGACGCCGAGAACGACGAGCTTTTGCAAGATTAATAACACGCAGAATCGCACGCTCTCGCACGCTTGTAATCCCCATGAACAGAAAGAAGGAAGAAAGCATGCGACGCGCTCCGCTTGTCGCCTCACACCGCGCTTCTCCATCGATGCGCACCTCTCTTCCCCGCGCATCGACCCGTCGGCCGCCGTTCACAGGCACGAATCAACGTCATCACGCACTGTCAACCTCTTCGCGCGTCATGCGCGCCGCGTCGACGCGCGAACACGACGACGTGAACGTCATCGGTGGCGTGGAACGGTTGAGCACAGAATACCAAACTTTTCTGTACGTGCGCGCGCGTCGTCGTCGTCGTCGTCGTCGATAGAAGACTCGCGAAAGATGCTAAAAAACACGCTGACTGACGCACACTCGCCGCCGCCGCAGATTGGACCAATTCGGGGTGCTTCACGATGGGAAGCGAGCGTACCCCGGCGCGCGCGAGTGCGTTCGAGCGCTTTGGCAAAGCGGCGCAAAGTTGTGGATAATCTCAAACTCGTCTCGACGAACGGATGGAACGGTGTCGAAACTAGAAAAGTTAGGATTTGAATCGCAGTGGTTCGCCGGGGCGATGACGAGCGGGGAGGTGACGCATGGGTTTTTGACTCGAACGGCGCGTCGAGTCGTCGGCCAAGCAAAGAGGGAAGACGCAGAGTTTGACGAAATGGATGCGTCATCCGAGGCGTTGCGAACCGTCGCGGCGGCGATGAAGAGAGGTATAGAATCTAGAGACACCGGACGAGCGAAGTGCGCGCACGTGACGTGGAACGAACGGGGAGCGATCACGCTCGGAAAGGAGTTTAGCGAGTGGATTGAAATTGTGGACGAGACTTCGGAAGATTTCGACTTTGTTCTCATCCACGGTACCGAAGCCTTTGGCCGCGGGGACGATCGTGACTGCGTCTCCGTCGACGTTGAACGCATTAAAGAGTTCATCGAGCGCGTCGCTCGCGAGGGCAAGGCACCGCTCGTGATTGCAAATCCAGATTTCGTCACGGTGAGCGGAGACGCGCTCGTAACCATGCCCGGAACGCTGGCCAAGTGGTACGCCGAGATGTGCGACGATGACGCCGCCGAGGGCATGGTCGCGCTCATGGGCAAACCGGATGCCATCATTTATAAAGCATTACTCGGAAAAATTGGACGCGAATCAGGGTCAGTGATCGCCGTCGGGGATTCGATGGAGCACGACGTCGCCGGCGCGCGCCGAGCGGGAATCGACGCCTTGTTCATCTGCGGCGGCATTCACGCCGCTGAACTATCCGACGAAAGCGCCGGCGACGATGGACAGCGTCTCCGCGAGACGGCATTACGTGCGCTTTACGACGCGCACGACTCAACGCCGAGGTATGCTTCGTGGCGTCTCGAGTGGTAGTTGCGTGTTGAACGAAATTTGTATTTAAAGATAAAAATGAATCATGATTACACAAAAAAAGAGAAAGCTCTTTCCGGCATGGATAGATTTCAGCCAAACAGAACGAAAGATGTTGTTTAATCTCTGAAACGTTGTTTGTACAGCTGGGTCTGTAGACACTGACCGGGGGAGCGCTCGAGAGTGGTGTGTGCTTCATCAAGCGCCGTCAAAGGCGAGGCAATTTTTATTTGGATACCTTTGAGTATTGATTTAAGCCGCCTCCGGGGCGACGAGTTCCATCGTGTACGCGGAACCGCCGTGCTTGGACTCGTCCAAACCAACGGTCTCTTCTTCGACGGACGTGCGGAGCAAGTTCATCTTCTTCATCAACATGAAGAAGGCGCCGAGGAGAGTGCCGACCCACGCGGTGATGACGAGGACGCCGATGATTTGGCAGGCGAGAAGCTTGCCGTTGCCGCCGTAGAAGACGCCAGCGGCATCGACACCGAAAACTTCGGCAACGTAAGACCTCTTAGCCATGAAGCCGACCCAGATGACGCCGAAGGCACCGCAGAAGCCGTGCATCGGGGCAGCCTCGAGGGGATCGTCGATTTGAAGCTTGAGCAAGAGCTTGGAAGCGCCGTGAATGACGCACGCGCCGAGCATGCCGCAAATGAGGGCGGCCCACGGCTCAGTGGTGGAGCAACCGGCGGTGATGGAAACGAGACCAGCGAGGGCACCGTTGCACACGGCAATCAAGTCCCAGACGTGGTACAAGTAGTAGTTGATGACCATGGCCATGAGACCACCGCCGGCGGCAGCCAAGGTGGTGGTGACGGCGGTGCGGGCGACGACGCGAGAGCCGGCGACAATGGCGAGTTGAGAGCCCGGGTTGAAGCCGTACCAGCCGACCCAGAGGACGAAGGTACCGAGAACAACGAGCGGGGCGGAGTGACCCGGCATCGGGTTGACGCGGCCGTCCGGAGCGAATCGGCCGGTACGCGGGCCGACAATCCAGGCGCCCATCAAACCGGCGACGCCGCCAGTCATGTGCACAATACCGGAACCGGCGAAATCAAGCATGCCGCTGCCGAGGAGTTTAGCGCCGTTCGTGCGCCACGGGCCGAGCCAGCCTTCGGCGGACCAGCCCCAGTGAACGACAGCCGGGTAGACAAAGGCGGTGAGGAAGAAGGAGTAGCCGAGGTAGGCTTCAAACTTGGTGCGCTCAGCGACGGAGCCAGAGACAATCGTCGCGGCGGCGGCGGAGAACGCCCATTGGAAAAGGTAAAAGGCGACACCGTAGGAGTCAGAGATCCCCTTCATCGCAAAGTTGCCCGAACCCAAGAAGGAGTTCGGCTTGTGACCTTCGGTCGTGCCGAAGGCGAAACCGTAGCCAAAGATGAACCAGGCGAAGGCGCCGACGCAAGCGTCGAGAACGTTTTTAATCAAAATGTTCTTCGTGTTCTTGGAACGCACAGAACCGGCGCAGAGCATGGCGAAACCGGCTTGCATGAAGAAGACCAAGTACGCGCTCGTCAACAAAAAGTTCGAGTTGTGGTCGCCGTTGATCTCTTCAAGCTTTTCGCAGAGCGATTCTGTTGTGGATGAGAAACTTCAGTCAGTCTCATTGGTACTAAATACACATACAAAAAGTGAAAAATTGAGGCGTGCCGATGTGATGTCATCGGTCCCCTTTTTCTTCGGTCGGTCGGTCGGACACGGTCGATCGAGCGGTCAAACGCGAACTACGCGTCGGACCGTCGCCGCCCTCGCCCGGCGCGATCGACCGCGCGACCGCGAATTGAAATGTAAAAATAAATCTATAAATCAATATCGTTCGCGCGCGTCGCGCGCGTCGTCGGAGTTGGGGGCGAGCGAGCGACGAACGAATGAATGACGGGTTCGCAAATTCGCGACACTTTTTCGCATTTCGCGTTCCCACGTACCCGGGACGGTGCCGGCGGTGATGCCCAAATCGGTGCACCCCATGATGAGCTGTGGTGTGGTGGCGTTGGAGTGTTTTTATTCAATCCGTTCGATTCTCGGCTTCGATCCGGTCGAGTCGGGTCGGCGTCGGTAGTGGTCAACGCGTCGAGAAGTGCCGATGTGCCGAACGCGTCGGCACTTTTCCCCCAGGGTCCTTCGATGGCGTTTTTCGTGTCGCATTGACGAGTCACGAACCAAGAATAGACGGACCCACACCCTGCACGTCGCGTGTCGACCGGGGCTGCGACCTTTCGCACTTCAATGTATGTGTATACAGTATGGAAATGTGTGTCGACACAAAAGCGCGACGGTTCACGGGGGGGAAGATTTTGCATTTCCGGGTGTTTACATTTGTATGTGTATACAGTATACTGAATGTGTCGATCCGACGGTTCACAGGGGGGAAGACGCGGGTGATTTTGAATTTCCGGGTGTGTACATTTGTATGTGTATACAGTATACGTGAGTGTGTCGATCCGACGGTTCACACCCTCGACGGGTGCCGTCCTGGTGCGTTTGGCTGACGAATGAATGCGTTTTCGGTCCGCGGCGGCGGCTCTGTCTTCTAGAATGGGTGTACGTGTACAGTATTAAATGGTTGTCGTCGCGGGACTACGCGCGCTTCGAGGCGTCGAACCGAGGAGTTGGGTCAACTCGCTCGGCGTCGTTGTCGAAGGTAGACGCGCCCTGGCGAAGCGGAGGAAAAGCCAATCTTTTCTAAATTGGAGGCAAACTTGTCCGATTCGAACGCCCAGGACATGGCTTGCTCGGCGAGCCCACGGGCGTGTTTGGACTTGACGCCCGTGCAGGTGATTTTGATGAAGACGTTTCCGTCGTCGTCCGTGTCTTTTTCGGCGGTGAGGGTGTCGTCGGAACACGAGCCGGGGGCGCGCGCCTCGAGGAGGCTGAGCACGGCGCTTCGGACGAGCTTGACATCCATCTTTGAGATTGCGGTGGTCTTTTTGAAACCGATGGCCGTCTTAAAGGTGCGATGCGTGGACTTTTCGTCGTCGTCGTCGTCGCTGCTAGATTTTTTCGACGACTTCTTCTTCTCGGCGTTGAGCAAGTCGTGCGCAGACTTTGATGCAGACGAAGCGAGGGTGTCACCCTCGCGCTCCAAATCTGCATCGAGCGCGCGGTAAGCCTTGTCCCAAGTCGTTTGCTCGTTTTCTGCCGCCTCCTTGTCCATTTCCACCGCATGAACTCCGACATCGAGCAGTCGGGTCACCGAGTCGCCGTCGCCGTCGTTCACAGGTGGACTCACGGCTTGCGCAGCTTTCTTATTTGATGAAGGCTTTTGCGTCTTTGTCGCGACGTCGTTTTCCAAATCCTCATATTCCTCGGCGCTTTCCTCGGCGCTAACGGTCGGCTTTTGCGGTTCCTGCGGCTTCTGCGCTTGATGCATCATCGAATCCAACGCTTTATCCGCGCTCGCTTGAACCTTGGCGGCGGCTTTGGAAATTTTTTCCTTCTCCTTGGTGAGCCTTTCAACCTCTTCCTCCGCCTTGATGCGCGCGAGCGAGGCGTCTCTCGCTTCGGCGCGGGCCGCTAAAATCTGAAGCTTCGCCTGTTCGACGACGCGCTTCTGCAAATCCTCTTGGTCTTCGTCCGCCTGAGCTCTCGTTTCTTCCAGCTCCTTTTCGACGCGAGCGTGAGCCTTGGTCTCCTTGAGCAGCGCCTTTTTGAACTCGTTAATCATTCCCTTCATGCTCTCAACGGCGGATGCGCTCTTTTTCACCTTTTCATCGTCGTTCAGGCCTTTAGCGGCGAGTTCTTCGAGTTTAGCTTGCGCCTTTTGCGCCTCTTCTCTCCACGCTTCGGCTGATTCGTGTTCAGCCTTGGCGTAACGCTCCATCACTCGCTTTTTGCTCTTTGATTCAAATTGTTCATCACCCGGCGATGGGGTGGACAAGTAGGAAAATTCCGATTCCGATTCAGCCGAACGACCGACAACGTCGTCGTTGTCGTCGTCCTTGTCGCCACCGCGTGACGCCGCCAGAGACACTTGTTCTGGAGTGAGCGTGGGCGCGATTTTCGTGGCGTCGTCACCAACGTAAACCCCGTCGTCTTCACCGTGAATCGGGTTCCACGTCGCATCCTCGGCGTCGGTTCCTGTCCACTCGTTGGAACCCCAAGATTTCGTCCACGCGGCGCCGAGTCGCGCAAGCATGGATCTTTTCTTTGGCTGTTTGGGCGCAGACGCACCAAGCGCGGCGTGGGTTGTCGTCTTGGGCGAGCTAAACTTGGACTCAAAACTTTCCTTGAGAGATTCCTCAATCGTGTGACCAAGCTCTGGCATTGTCTGCTCCACCTGTGAAGAGTTGACGCGCAGCGTGACGTTCATGTGATGGCCATCAAACGTAAACGTCTTGCCGTCTAAAGCATCCGTCACATTCATGATGACGTCGACAATCTGCTGGAGAACATCCGCGAGAGTGTTCCCCGGCACGACGCTGACACCGAGCTGAAGTCTTTCCGATGGGCTCGCCGATCCTAGAGCGGCGAAACTATGAGCCCAAGGCGCATCATCGCCGGTCACTTCCGCGTCATCCTTGGGCGCCTCTGCGTGACGCCGCGGGTGATCTGACTTGACCCAGTGTTTTGTCACGCCTTCGGTCCACTTCTTCATTACTGCCACATCTTCCAGGCTTCGTTCTTCTAAATCATGCGTTGGTTCCTCCGATCCGATATCGGCAGAATCCGAATCCGAATCGCGACTGCGGCTGCGATGCGAAGACGTCGACGTCGCGTCGGCGCTGTCGTCGTCAGACAACTCAGAGATGAGCTTCTTCATCACGCTTCTCAACTCATCGATGTGACCAATGGACGTTGTCAACGCGTCCAACTCATCTCCGATGTCTGCCGTCAACGCACTCACGCGTATCTCTGGATCCTTACCCTTGGCTTCGGTAATCTTTTGTAGCGCCACCTCCATGGCGGCAACCTTTTGCTTGAGATCCTTTGAAATCGTCGCGTGCCACTGTCTAACAGCCTCGACGCCCAGCTTGATTTCATTCATCGCGCGTCTATGAGACCCGTGCGCGACAATGGCACGAATCTCTTGGAGACGTTCAATGTATTTATCGGCGTCTTCGCGGATCTTGGCGTGCCACTGTTGCGTGTTGTCGTTTTGCTCAAAACGCTCGCGCGCCCTCTGCACAATGTGCGACGGGTGCTTTATCTTGGCGTACACATCCTCCTCGGCGGATAAGATCCCGGCGTGTTGGTGGTGCTCGTGATCGCCCGCGTGCGCGTCCTCGTCTAATTGGCGCGAATCACTATCGCCGTCGGCGTCGGCGTCGGCGTGATGATGATGATGATGATGATGGCTGTGATGACGTTCTTCTTCTTCGTCGTCGTCTTCAACCTCTGGGAGTCTTTCGTGCGGCAATCTACGCAAACGCTCCGCTTGAACCTCTGCCTCGCGTTCCTCTTCTGTCATCGGTGCCGGTGGGAGAAAACTCGGATCGTCGCCTCGTCGCTGAGACATCAACGTCAATCCGTCCTCCTGTCCGCTCTGCAAAGCTCGCATCATCGCCTGCAATCGCTCCCCATACCGCTTGTCGAGTTCATCGATCAGCTTATCTTGGTCTAGTCTATCCGGTTGCGCAAAGTAATCGTATCGCGACGATGAAGAAGTACCACCGTCGTTCGATCCCCCTCGAGACGACGCAAAGAGCTGTCCATCCGTCGCCGAGTCGGCAAATGCGTCACCGCTCCTGTACCCACCCGAGCTCGTCCACGCGTCGTTTCCATTCCTCACGAAATCCATCCCGTGATCGCGATGATTTTCCGCCAACCCCACAAAGGCTAAACCTCCCGCAATCATCACGCTCACCAAACACACGCTCACCGCCCCGACACACAACATTGCGGATGTCAAAAACTGATCCCTCGACCGATCGCCGTGGTGCGCGAAACGCGCCGACGACGCGCCTCCTCCGTACGTCCCGTACCCTCGTTCGACCGCGTGCGACACCGGAACCCGCGGGACGGATTCAACATCCATCACGACTCCATCCCGTCGTCGATCGACGTATCGCTCGCGTCTCTGGTACGACAAGTAAGACGCGTCGTCGTCGTCGTCTTCCGCCTCGCCCGCGCGTCGTCGGTCCTTTGAAACCGCCGCCGCCGTTCCGCGCGCCCCCGTCGTCGTCGTTCGATCGCGTTGTCGCCCGCTCGCGCTCGTCCCGCTCTTCCTACGTCTCTCATCATCCTCCGGGACCTCGTCTCGTCGTCGCGATCGTCCGAACGCCGCGCTAAACGTCCCGCCGCTCATCTCAATGGGTGTTGAACCACCGAGCGAACGATCCCGCTGGACGAATTGAGATCACCACCCGAGGTTGTCCTCAAACGCTCCGACGTAAACTAAAGACGTCGCGCGAACCTATCGTCGTCTTTTCTATCGTTTCTTCCCTCACCGGACGACGTTCGCGCGCACCAGCGACGCGCGACGCGCTCTGGGGTCGATCGCGAGGGCGATTTTAGTGTTCGAAACGTGTAGTACAAAATAATCAATTACAGCGATTATGTATGTTTTAATACTTTATATTGTTACGTATTATAACTATCCAAAAATTGATCTATGTATCTTTAAACACACGGATATCTATCTGGATATGGTGTATCTAGGTTTGAAAAAGTTATAATATGAGACTGGAATGGACTCGACGCGCTCCACGCGGGAACGGTTGGATCGTCAGAGCGCACCGACGACGACGGCGGCGACGACACCGACCGGGCGGGGCGAGGAGGAGGAGGGTGATTCATCCGTACCCCATGTCCAGCGCGTCCGCCCCCGTCGTCGTCGCGAAGAATCCGTTTAGGAGGACGACGACTCTGTCGAGGCGTTTCGGGCAACGATATCCAACAGCAACTACCGTGTGCGAGACGACGACGACGACGACGACGACGACGCGGTGCGGCGCGAGACGGGTCGATGACGCCGAGGAAACACCACAATTTTCGATGGTGTCGTCGTCGTTGAACGATGAGGACGCGCGAACGACCGCGGTTGTCGCGCGAAACAAAGACGGAACAAGATGGCGCGCGACTCGGGCGTCGACGAGCGGTGAGCGCGGAAGGACGACGACGGTGGCGGCGCGTGGGGTCGTCGTCGCGTCGACGTCGTCGAGAGCGAGACCGAGACCGCCACCGCGTTTGATCGTGCCGGTTGAGTTGACCGCGTGGACGACGATTGCGGCTCAGTGCGGCGCCGCGGGATTGGTGACGACGCTGGCGTTTTTAGCGAGAAGGACAGGAAAGAGACGCAAAGCGAGGATGGATGAGGTGACGCGCATGCGGAAGGAGATGCGGGAGAGGTTTCGACGGGATGCAGAGGTTTCGGTTTCGATGGTTGATGATGTCGTCATCGCTGAGGACGTTTCGTACGTTTCATCAGAGTCGCCGCCGGCGCCGCCGGTGGTTGAGATTGGAGAAGACCGGATGATGGAAGAGATGGTCGAACCGACAATCACGTCGTCGACGAAGAGGAACGAGGACCACGACACCACCAGTTATTACCCGCCTGGATACGACGTACCGTATCCCGCCGTGCCTTGGGCGTCGCGAACGGATAGAATCGAAACCAAGCAGAGAAGAAGGAGAGACGTTTCGCGCGCCAAGCGCAAGGAGGGACGAACAAAGTACTTTTCGCTCGTGAGCTCTCGAAGTCACGGATCGTCAGCAACAGAGCGTGACCGCGTGCAACGTCAATTTAAAGATCGCGTCACGGCGCCGTCGCCTATGGAACGGTTATTTGATACGGGTGAAGGCGACGCAAATCAATCCAAGGCTTTGTACGGCTACGCCATGCGGGCGCTGTGGAACGAACGGTCCGTGGACGCGCTCGCGGGGGACGGCGCGTTTAGCGACGTGTTTGCAACGAATAGAAAAGACTCGAGCACCTCGTTGTCACCGTCCTTCGGTCCGAGCGACGCCGTGCTCAAGTGTTCCAATCCGTTCCCGGGCGTCGTAAACGGACGACAAGTCGGCGAAGGGTACTACATGGGTGCGGTGGAAGCCAAGACGCTCGCGTCCATCCCGCCACATCCAGCCTTGGTGCGCATCTACGCCGCTTTTCTCGAGAAGAACCGTAACGAGAGTTATATTTTGCTCTCTTCTGCGGGAACAGACATGCACTCGATGCGAGAGCGAGGTGAGTTGACGCCCGCGCAGGTGCGAGTGTCGCTTCGTCGCGCACTGCAAGGCATCGCGCACTGCCACGCTCACGGCGTCGTGCACCGCGACATCAAGGCGGGTAATCTCTTGCTCAAGCCCACACCTAGAGACGCGCGCGTCAAGACGGATTATCGCGCGACTTTGATTGATTTCGGCGTCGCCAAGCAGGCGATGCTTCCAGACGAATACGCGTGCGATGTGTATGGAACGCCCGGGTATCAAGCGCCCGAGACGTTGCTGAGTGACATGGACGTCGATCACGAGGCGTACACCAAGGTGGACATGTTCGCCTTTGGGGCGACGGCATATTTTCTGTGCACTGGGAAAGAACTTTTCGGCGCTAAAGACGTGGGGAAACCTGAAGCCGAAGCCAAGGTAAAGAAGAAGGTGATGGCGTTTTGGCAGAGTCCGGATGAGAGTGACAAAGAAGAAGAATCAGAGAGCGATTCAGCCATTCTCGCCTCCATGCTGAGGTTTGCAGACATGAACATGACGCCATCGCACGAAGCGCGTTATCGACAACTCTTCGGTGACTCTTCGGCAGCGATGATCGTCAAATCGTCCGAGACGTTGCGCGACTATGTTTTCGACGCCGTCGCCGCTTCGCAACCAGCCGCCTTTGCGCGTTTGGTCGCCGAATGCGTGTCGTACGACCCGAACCGGCGTCCATCGGCGAGAGACGCGTTGCTCTCGCGAGACGCGTGGCGAGGCGTGTCGGACGACGATGACGTGGAAGATCACGTCTGGCAAGGCGGGGGATTAGAGGTGTGCTATCTCCCGAGTCGCTCGGGGAAGAAAACTTGATGAATGCCGTTTCTGTATAAATACAAACTGTAGAAGACGCGCGCGCACACATAATAGTGCTTCAAACTGTGAGGAAAAGAATTAAAAATATCGAGATTTGAATACCTTTTCGTCAAAGGCAACCTTAAAATCCTCTCTCGGCGCGGGTTGGATGACGTTGACGCCGTCGGAATCGACCACGTTTCGATCCAGTCGCGGATGGTAGGGCGGTTGAAGCGTCGCGAGCTGCGCCGGGGTCATACCGTCGGTCCAGCTTTCAGGCCATTCCGGGGCGTAACCGCGTCCGTACGCATTCGTCGCCGGAGAAAATCTATAGATGAGCGTTCGTCGCTGCGCATCACCCTTCCACGCCAACGTACCGTGCGTCGTGGCCTCGGTGAAGAGGATGACGTCGCCCGCCTCGAGCGCGGGCGAGTACCCGTGCTCTGTGCCGCTCTCATACTTCTTCACGACGCCGGGCGCGGCGAAATTCGCCTTGTGTGACCCGCGAATGATGCAAAACCCACCTTCACCCTCGCGCACATCCGTCAAAGCGACGGATACGGCGAGTAAATTGCACCGCATTTGCCCGTGCGTGTGCGCGTACGCCAGAGGCCAATTCCAACGCCCGTCGTCGAGCGTCGAACCGCCGTGAAACTCGAACCCCTCCGCCCCGGGATCCTGCGCGATGCACAGCGGATTATGATCCAACCTGTACCCTGGTCCGAGAAGTTCGTGCAAATACGGCACGAGCTTTGGGTGCGTCAGCACGTTTCTAAACGCCTCTCGTTGCCCCGGACTCCAACCCAAAAATCCCGCCGCGTCCTTCCTCCCCGTCGTCCCGTCCCCGCTCAAAGGCCCGTCCTTTTCCGTCAATCTTAGCTTACCCTTCCGTTCAATCAGCCCACGCGCGTCGATCGCCGCGTTCATCGCCGCCACTTCTTCCCGCGACACCACCCCTCGAAGCACCAAGCACCCGTTGACGTCGAACCAAAACTTATCCTCCTTCGACATCAAAGTCGTCGTCGGCGTCGACAGCGCCGGTGAATCGTGACATCCCCGGACGGCGATTCGCGGCGATACCACCGCGCGCGCGATCGAGGATACCACGTCTCGTCGGCGTCGCGCGACGCTCGTCATCATCATCATCATCTTCTCGAGATGGAAAGATGAACAGACACCCCGATGCGAAGAAAACGAAATCGATGAAGCGCGACACCACGCGTATGAACTCCGCGGTCGACGCCGGCTCGACGATTTAGAAAACCGGCGATCCCTCGATCGGGTCACGGTTCGCGCGCCGTCCGTCGTCGCTCCGTCCGTCGTCGTCGTCTCGCGTCCGCGTCGACGCGTCGGCTCGTCGACTCCATGGACGTCATCGCTATGGCCCCCTGCAATGTCACGTGTGTATGTGTAAACAGTATTGTATAGGATAATACATTGTCGCTCCACGTGTTTGTGTGTATCGTGTTGACCGTTGCGCCTCCTGGATTGACGATTGCGCGATCGGTCGATCGATCGTTCGACCGCACGGCGCCGCGCGCGAACGAGCGATGACGACGGAAACGACGACGAGTGATGTCCCGTCACCGGCGTTGACGGCGCGTCGACGACGCCCGGACGCGTTGGATAAAACTCTGGCGCACTGCGTGCGCATCAAGACGCTGCTGTCGACATCGGACGGACGGGATAAAGCCATGTCGCTGGCGCAGTACGCGTGCGCGTTCGTCGCGAACGGGTGCGATGGGAACGCGCTGAAGGCGTCGAAATCGATCGCGGGCGCGCGGAAACCGTTTCGGGTGTTTAAACCGGTGGAGGCGGTGATGCCGTTGATGGCGGATCGAGGGGCGACGCTGCGCGAGGCGAGGCGGAGCGCGGAAAAGGGCGCGGTCGCGATGAAGTGTTTGGGAATGGCGGCGTACTTTGCGTTCGATCACGTGGTTTGGATGACGCAGGCGGGGATACAGAAGAACTCGAGCGTCGGGGATGCGGCGCAAAAGTTGTCGTATTGGGGCTGGTTTCTCGGGAGCTCGGCGGGGCTGTACTCGGACACGACGGAGCTCAACGCGTTGCTCGACGTGATGAAGGAAAAGGGATTCGGGAAGGTTTCTCCGCCGAACGGCGGCGGCGACGGAGCGTTTCAGGATGAGGATGAAGACCTCACGGATGAGGAATTTGAGGCGAGAGAGGCGGAGAAGGAGGAGCTTCGAAGACGCGCGCGTAAAGTTTTCGCGGGTCTCGTCACGAATAGCGCGCAAGCCGTCTTGGCGCTCGCGCTCTTAGATCAAATCAAAATGTCCAAGCGTAAGATTGGGGCGTTGGGTGTATTTTTGTCTGCGGTGAACATCGCGACTTTGTTACCGCCGCTCGAGGTCAAGGTGAACGCGCCCGTCAAGGCGAAAACCGCGTAAAAGTATAGTTTGTTTTGTCCGCATGTAATCTACCCACTGGAACCAGCAGTGCGTCACGAAGACGTGCGCATCGATCGATGCCTGCGTAACCTTTTTGTTTAGTTGACTTACATTTCTCTACCGTACATTCATCGTCGTCGTTTCCTAATCGCTCTTTTCGGGCGGCGTAAAGGCGAGATTCCAAAATCCCTTTGGGGCTGGCTCTGGCGCCCACTTGGCTCTGTGTCGGGAGTTTTGCGCGTTCGGAGGCAGCGTGTGCGGACATTTGATTGTCGCTCTGTCTTTTTCTGGCATCATGGCGCTGTAAAACGTGCGACACTCTTCGCACGCGTACGCGTTGAGCTGCTCTCGCTCGCTTTTTTTGCGCACCACCTCGACGCACTTAACTTGTCCGCGCGCCGCCGTCTCCGAGTCCCCAAAGACCTCGTTCGGTCCCGTGGGCGAGTTGTCGGACAATCGCTTGTTCTTTCGAACCTTGTTGTCATTCGTCTCGTTTGCAGAAACTCTGTTTTTAGAGTCAAGAAATATTCGATCCAACGGCGGCGCCGCGGCGCGACGGCGCGCGTCCCGCTCCTTTTCCGCGCCGCTCCTCGCGTTTTCCACCCCTTCATCCACCGTTCTAGCCGCGACGCGTCGCGAACCATCCTGCTGTCCCACCGACCGTTTCTTCTGCGTCGCCCCCCAAAGGTTGTCCTCCAACGTCGCCTCTCGAACCTCGCGCGTCGCTCGCTTGAACCCACCGACGACGCCGGGTGCCAACTTTTCAGCGTCGTCGCCGAACAACTGCGTCTCCCGCACAATCTTTGGTGGCGCCTTCGTCGCCGCCGTCGTCAACACGAGTTCCTCCACCCCACCGTTCGCCACGCATCTACCGCGCTCGGGCTTCACCCCCGCCGCGTTCGCCGCCTCTTTGACCCCGCCTCTTCGATACAACTCTTCAAACCGTTCCGCCCGTTTCCGGTACTTTTGACACGCCTCCTTGTACAACTCCAACTCCGCCCGCGTTCGCTCCCGTCCCGGGGATTCGCACCCGTCCTCCACCGCCCCCCGCGCGATCATCTCCCGTCCCAACCGTTCCCTCAGCGCCTCCGTCTCGTTCGTCTTCTCGACCAACGCCCGTTCCAACGCCCGAACCCGCGTCTCCGCGCGCGTCGCCCGTCGTTCCAATTCCCCCACGCGCGTCCGAAGCGTCCTCCCCGAGCCGCCGCTCCCGTCGTCGTCCCCGTGCGTCGTCATCGACCGTATCAGCGCGTCGACGCCTCCACGAAGCGCCTCTTCCACGCACGTCCGCATCGCTCGCAACCCGTCCGCGTGCTTCTCCAACGACATCATCGCGTCGTCTTCATCTTCATCATCTTTGCCGTCATCGGCGCGCTGTCGCCGGGAATCGTCACGGCCGAGGTGCGTCTCCACCTTACGTTTCGTCGCCGTCGCGATCGTCGTCGTCGGCGGCGACGACGACGACGGCGGCGCGCGCATGTCCGTCGTACACTCCCGTCGTCGTCGTCGCAATCGCATTCGTCTTCATCGTCGTCGTCGGTTTACATATGGATATTAATCACCTTGGTATATATACCATTCATACGTATATAAATACTGTTTATTGAATACTAAGCCTCGGAACTCACCGCGGACTGGACGACATCGAGCGTAAAACGATACTACTTGGTATAATTTGGCTGTGTAGTACTGTGAATACGTAAATATACAGGGAGAATAATATACTATCTATAGGCACTACACATACGGATCGGACGTCGTCGTGGTCCCATCCTCGTCTCACCCGGATGAGGTGTACCACCACGTATGATACTGTATACACATACAAACACATTGTGATTGAAGACGATCGGTCTCGATGATCGATCGGCGCGCGCGTCGTCGTCACACACTTCGACGACGACTTTGACGACGATGATGCGACGAAGAGTGGTGGGAAGCGCTTCGGCGGCGCGGGCGTTGGCGTCCGCGGCGTACAGCGCGGCGGCGAAACCGGCGCTGCGAACGGCGGGGGATAAGACGACGACGACCAATAATGGGTTGTTCGGATCGGTGTTCGGATCGAGCGGTGCGGCGGTGAAGTTCCCGCCGATGAGCGAGACGTTCGCGCACGCGGAGAAGGGCGGGAACTCGGGTGTCGATGCGGTGAATAACAACGCGCCGACGACGAGCGCGACGGTGCTGTCGAACGGGGCGACGATCGCGAGCGAAAACGCGCCGGGGGCGACGACGGCGGTGGGGTTGTACGCCGACGTCGGGAGCGAACGCGAGAGGGGGGCGTGGGAGGGCGGGTTCACGCACGCGCTCGAACGCGCGGCGTTTAAAGCGACGAAACATCGAAGCGCTTTCCGGGTGACGCGGGAGTGTGAGGTGATCGGGGCGAACCTGAGCGCGAGCGCGAGCCGAGAGCAGTTCGCGTACGCCGTGGACGCGCTCAAGTCGCACCTGCCGCAGGCGGTGGAACTGCTCTTGGATTCGGCGCTGAACCCGGCGCTGGAAAACCACGAGGTCGAGGCGGTGGTGAAAGCCATGAAGGATGAGGTCAAGGAGTTGAACGAGAACCCGCAGGCGTTGTTGATGGAGGCGACGCACGCGACGGCGTACTCGGGCGGCTTGGGCAACGCCCTCGTGGCGCCGAGCGGCGACTTGTCGCACATCACGGGCGATGCCTTGCGCGAGTTTGTGCGCGATAACTTTACCGCGCCGCGCGTTGTGCTCGCCGCCGCGGGGTGCGATCACGACGAGCTCGTGCGCATCGCCGAGCCGATGCTCGCCACGCTCCCGTCTGGCGACGGCGCGCCGGCGACGCCGACGACGTACGTCGGGGGGGATTTCAGACAAAAGACAGACAGCCCGATCACGTCTGTCGTGCTCGGCTTTGAGTTCAAGGGTGGCTGGCGCGACGTTAAGGCTTCCACCGCGATGACGGTGCTCACCATGCTCCTCGGCGGTGGCGGAAGCTTCTCCGCCGGCGGACCGGGCAAGGGCATGTACTCGCGCCTCTACACGCGCGTGTTGAACAAGTACTCTTGGGCGCAAAACTGCACGGCGTTCCACAGCATCTTCAACGACACCGGCATCGTCGGCATCTCTGCGATGGCTAACAGTGGACACGTCGGTGACATGGTCAAGGTGATGGCGGGTGAGCTTCAAGCCGTGGCGGCGAACGGGGGCGTCTCGGCGCAAGAGCTCGAACGCGCCAAAAACGCCACGGTGAGCTCCATCTTGATGAACCTCGAATCCAAGGCGGTGATCGCCGAAGATATCGGTCGTCAAATGCTCACTTACAAGCATCGCAAGTCTGCCGCTGATTTTATCGCCGACGTCCGCGCCGTGACCGCCGCCGACATCGCCAAGGCTGCGGCGGATTTGATCGCGTCCAACCCGACGGTGGCCATGTCTGGAGAGTTGCACGCCGCCCCGCGCTACGAGGAAATCAAGGCGATGTTCTGAGAAGAAGAAATCCATCGATGCGCGCGCGATTGAATCACACGACGATCAAACACATCTTGTATAGTTTTTATCACACCACAAAGAAAAAGGAAGACGAAGAAGGTTTTTAATGTTAAAAAATCTGACAAAGAAGCGAAACGGCGCGGCGAGCGCGACGCGAAAGCCCTGAAAACGAGACGAGACGCCGCGCGCCACTAGTGATCGGAGAGAGAGGAGGAACGTCTTTTTATTTTGTTAATTTGACGCGTCGTCGTTCAATTACAACGTGTCGTCACCCATGTGAAATGAGGCTTCCGCTATTCGGACTAACAACGGAATCGAGAATTTAAAAACTAGAGATTCGTCCTCATTCGTCGCAAACACCCCCATAACTCGCGCGCTCGCGTGCGCCCTCGAGTCAAAGTTTAGCCTCCTCTTTACTCAGCACCCTCAATCGGCGCGGCAGCTTCTTCAGCCGGGCGCTCCACCTTGGTGCCGACGGCTTCCTGGCTGTAATCACCGTGAACTTCCATGAGCTTGGTCAAATCGAACTTCGGCGCCTTGAGGATCTTGACCTTGCGGATGTACACGTTTTGCAGCGGGTAGATGCCAGAGCAAGACTTTTCAATCTCCTTGCCAATGACTTCCGGGATGAACTTGAGGACAAGTTCCTTCAAGTCGCAGGAGTTGCACTCACGGTTGATGATTTCAACCATCTTGGCGCGAATTCTGCGAATTTGGGCGCTTTGCGCGTAGCACGTGCGCTTCGCTTGGTCGACGCGGCGCTTGGTGAAACCGATGCAAAAGACGCGAAGGGTGTAACCATCGGTCGTCTTGACGTCGGCGAAGCACTCGATGAGGGAGAACCACTTGCGGACGAGCGAGCGGATCTTATCCGTGGTGAAGTCCATACCGGCAAAGTTGGTCAAGACGTTTCTGCCTTGGACGTCTTCGCACTTGAGCTTCATCTTGCGGAAAGATTGGTCCTCGTCGTTGTTGAGGTCCGCGAGGGAGATCTCAAAGATGCGGCCCTTCAAGCCATCGGAAGCAATCTATCGAATTTCGGAAAAACGAGCGCAACGTCAGTAAATCATTCGAACGATATCTTTCGCGTCGTCGCGCGTCGCGCGGCGGCGAGAGAGCGCGCGACGACGACGACGACTCCCACGTCGTGCGTCACATTCGTTTTAGGGTTTTAAAGCCTCACGCGAACGATCGTCGTCTCTCAAACGTACCTTGGTACCAGCGGTGCGGGTCACGAGCGTCTTGCCGATGTTGCGCACGGAGAACATGCTCGGCGCCTTGATTTCATACCAATCCTTCTTCGTGAACGGATCGACACTGCGCGCGGGGAAAGAAACGAAAGAAAACGCGGCTCGTCAGTCACCATCCAGAGAAAAACCCCAAAACCCGCGCATCCGCTCTGGTTCGCATCGCCGCCGCGCCGCGTCGTCGCGTCGCGCGAACGACGCGCTCGACGCGAGTTTGACCGCAAACGATTCCATCGCGTCCACCCCGTTCCCCGCGTCGACTCGCGCGCGCGCGGCGACACCCACGGCGTCCGCGCGCACCCGCTCCGCGGCGCCTCGCCAGGCCCTACTCTCCTCGAAGCGATCCGTCCCGTCCCGTCGCCGTCCCGTCGCTGTCCCGTCGCTATCGCGTCGCGTCGCATCGCGTCACACGTACGCCTTCTTCTTGCCGCCCTTCTTGCCCTTGGACATGCGCTTGTTCTTGCCGACAGCCATCTTGAGAGACTTTCCCTTGCGGTGGAGTGCTCGCGGCTCGTAAAGGCGGATGGCGCCGCGCGCGCGGACGACGCCGTTCGCGTCCCGGCCGAGGGCGGGGCGGGCGCGGGGGTTTGGTTTGGAAACCAAACTTACTACACTTAGTACACAGATCGGTATATTATGATCTTTTTCAATACGAGTATTATAGATACGTGAGACACCGGACAAACATTTTTACGACGACGACTACTGTACTTACACAAAAAACATCCATGTATTGATGATTTTCGTAAAATAAATAAAGTTCGGACATGCGGTACACTTGTTCGTACGCGCGCCCCACGCACGCGCGCGAGGGTCCCTTTTGTCTTTGTTCTTTGTTCCTTGTTTGTATGTACAAACAGTGTGGTTTATGAGAACCCGGCGGCGTCTCTCCAACCCCTCGTCGCTCGCTTGCTTCGTTCGACGTTCCTTCGTTCGACGGCGGTGGCGGCGGGCGTCACACGACGACGACGACGAGGGTCGGGACGACGGGACGGGACGCGCGCGCCACGCTGGAAGTTTTCGTGAAACGAACCATCCGTGTCGACGAGAGAGAGAGATTGATCATCCGGGACGAGGCGCGACAAGGAAGGAGAGTTGGGTGAAAAAGGAAGGAGACTGAGAGTGGATAATAAATCAAAGGAAGAATGCTTTTGACGACGACGAAGACGTTGACGACGACGTTTACGCTGACGACGCGCGGAAACCGCGCGTTCGGTGGAGCACGAAGAGCGACGGTTCGACCGCCGAGGGCGGAATCGAACGATGGTGAGTTTTCCTTTGACCCGAGCAAGCTGCCGACGTTTGGCGGAGGAGGAGGAGGAGGAGGGGCGCCGACGACGGGAAGACCCGGCGGTGGATTGATCGTGCCAGGGATGGATGGATTCGATGAGTCCATGGTGATGACAAATCCGCTCTCCGGTGGGGGCGGGGCCCCGACGAAGCCTGGGGCCAAGGCGGCGATTCCAAAGGTGGGCGGAGAGCTTCAGGGCGCGTTTGAGCCGTACAAGCCGCCAGAGGCGTACGAAACAGCCAAGGCGGACGAAGACGACCCGGAAAGGATGTTGATGATGATGCGTCAGCGCGTTGGGTTGTGGCACGCGCTCGCTAAGTTTGTGCGTCCGCTCAATTCGAAGGGATACCAGCCGAATGATATTTTTGAGGCGACGGGCATCGAGCCCAAGGAGCAGGCGTTGTGGGTGACTTGGTTGCAGTGCTACGCGTCGCTCAAGGAGAGCGATAAGTTTGACAGCTCCAAGTTGGAGTATTTCGACAATGAATTTGTCGGTGCTCCCAATCTCTCGCAAATCCAGTACTTGCCCGCGGCGGTGCGCAGCGAAGCGGCGGAGTTTGTCGTCGACAACGAATTTGAGGTGACGCAAACGCGCGAGCTCGTCAAGGCTTACGAGATCAAAAAGGCGAATAAGAGCACCGTCTCCGCTCGTGATTTCAACGATACGCCTGGCGATGTCTTGGCGTACAAACTCTATCGCGACATTCTCGAGCTTCAGCGTTATCAAGGCGAAGAGGAGGCGCGGAAGATTCGCGACAGAGGCATCCAGTACGCCGTCACCGAGACGGCCAAGTCTCGTCTTTCCTCTGCGGTGGAGATGTTCATGTCGCAAGTGAACGCTGGTACTTCCATGGTTAAAGCGTCTGAACGCGCGAACGAAGAAAGTGAGGTCAAGGCTGAGCTCCAAACGGTTCGTTTGGAAGCGGAGGAGTTGGGTTTCAGACCGGTTCCAGTCGTTGGCAACTACAACAGGTTGACTTCGGCCAAGGTGCGCACGGCGGGCGTCATCGTCAAGGATGGAAACCTTTTCGGTGTCTTCACGCCCCCGGGTAATACCGATTGGGTCGCTCTACCGACTTGGGATCTTCTTTTGGATGCGGGCGAACCCTTTGCGATGTTTTGCGACGACACTTCCAAGCTTCCAGTGGAGGGCATCAAGGACAAGTCGGAACCTGGACTTCTCGTCGCTGATCGCAAGGCGAACTCTCCGAGCTTTGGCAAGTACTACCTGGTTTCTACCAAGAGTAGCTTGGTCATGGCTGGTTCGGGATCTAACGCAGAGACGGTTTCCATCATGGATGGCAGGGATATCCTCGCCGCTGAGCGCGCCGGCAAGCCGGTGACGACGCTCGCGCGAGTATTGCTGTGCGTTCGTGCTCCTTCGCGCGGCGTGGGCGACGGCATGACGACTGAGTTCGTGAGTTAGATGACGCCAAGAGACGATTTCTATTACCATTCTTTGCGAAGCAGCGTTTTAGTGTGTTAGTTTGTGTAAAAGACTCCATTCCATAATATTTCAAAATGAGAAACGCGCGTCATCTAACAGGGCGAGTTTACTTCTTCTTGTTCTTCTTCGGCTTGAGCTCCGTCGCGATGAGCTCAACCATCGATTGATCACTGAGGGACTTTTCGGATTGAACTTCTTGCGGCGCAAAGGTGGTAATGCGGTCGTTGCCATTCTTCAAGACCAAGAAGGTGCTCTTGACGTGCGCGACGGCGGCGCCATCCTTTTCGTACAACACCGGGTACGCGTGCAACAAACCGTGGTTGCAGCACTCAACCAAGCCAAAGTTGACACGCTTCTCTTGTAACGCGCGTGCCGTGAACGGCATGGTTGGGAAACGCTTGGAGATTTCGGAGAAGACGGCGCGAGAGCCAGCCATCTTGAGTTGGTAGTTCTTCTCGATGGCGCGCTTGTACACCTTGGTCTCCTTTTCGTCTCTTTGCTTCGGCTTACCTTCGCCGCTGGACATGACGATGTCCAAAGCGTAAACTTCGTACATTTGAATCTCTTCCGGATCAACCTTCATCTCCGGGGAAGACTTGTTGAGGATAACCTTGTTACCGTCAATGATGAAGCGCTTCATGTTGTGCGTCATCACGCCCTCGACGACGTTGACACCGAAATCCTCGGCAATCTTCTCAATGGTGGCACCAATGTCCGCGGTCGAAGCCCCCGGACGGAGCTTGCGGATGACGACTTCAGACGCGAGTTGCGCAGCCTTCATCACATCAGCTTGTTCGCCCGTCACAGGCGCGTCACCGACGACGAGGGTGTGCGCCGCCGTCGCGACGTAACCATCGACGTGCGCGCCGAGGTCAATCTTCACCGCCGCGCCGTCTTCAATAACAGCGGTCGAATCGAGGCCCGGAGAGTTGTGACACACGCAGTTGTTCACAGACACGCACGTCGGGAAAGCCACGCCCTTCTCAACCTTGTTCCCGTCCTTGTCCTTCTTGTTGTAGTATCTAGCGCACTCCGTTTCGAGCGCCTTGTCCCCGATTTCACACAAGTCGACCACCTTGGCGCCCGCCTTGCACGCCTCAATCACAGCCTTCATCGCCACTGTTTACGAGCAAAACACACACAAAAGGAAGGATGAGAAAAGTCAGTACACAATTTTCGTCGTCGTCGTCGCTTTCGCCGGGTTCGTCGGTCGCGTTCCTTTTCGCAAAAACAAAAGCGCCTCGCGCGACCCACGCACCGTTCGCGCAGTCAGCCGCAATCTTATACTTGGTCACCACATCCGGCTGCGAGCGAACGAAACAAAATCACGTCACATCTCGTCAGTCTCGCGTCCTTCTCCATCATCATCACGAAGCGAAACGAACGGTCGAAAAACCAATCAACCAATCCGAAACCAATCCACCGAAAACAATCGCTCAATCAAGGCGCAACACGCACGTTTTCGCAGGTAAACTCCGTCTCATCGACCTCGGATTCATCGTCCGAGGACGCGTAATCGCTATCGCTGTCGATCGCCATGTCTCCCCGTCCGCGCGTCTCGTTCGTCGACGCGTCGGTCTCTGTCCATCCGCCCTCGTTTCGGCCGGTGAAGACGACGGCGGTTCGGCGGGTGGGTACTTCGTATGTGTATACAGTATGATTATATTTCAGGTTCTGGGGTTTTGCCTCCTCCGTGCGTCGCCTCTCGTCTTCATCGCGCATTTCAACCTACTCTAAGGGAGCCGGCGCTCGATCGACGACGAAGCCGTCGGGCGAGCGCCGGACCGGCCGCGCCGCGCGTGGCGACGCCGACGGAGTCGAAGGAACTAGGCGGAGGACGCGGAAGCGCAGGCGAGGGCTAAAGCCAGGGACGCGGTCTCGGACGCGGTGGAATCCGCGACGTCGGAACGGTTCGTTTCGGCGACGTAGGCGTCGACGCAGCGTTTGAGGGAATCGGTAAAGAGCGCGGGGTCGATGGAGCTGGAGGCGCCGAAGGCGGCCGATGCGGCGACGGCGCCGAGGGCGGCGGCGCCGAGGGCGAAATCCGAGCTTCCATCGCTGTGTTGTTGGCCTTTGATGGCGCGGACGGGATCGTCGGCGACGTAATCGAACACGTCTCGGGCGCCGGCGCCGTTGGAATCGCCGAGACCGCCGGATAAGATGCCCGGGGCGTGCCTGCGATCGACGCGACGCGCGAGGATTTCTCTGGCGCGCGCGAGCCGAAGCGTCGGCGCGCGGATTTCGCGGAGAAACACGCTCTTAGCCTCGGCATCGCCGAGACGCGCCTCCCCGGTGGCTTTCCAAGCCTCGGCGTAGGCGTCTTCGAGCTGCACGCGAATCTTGGAGTGTTTACGACTCGCACCGTCGACGGTTTCCGCGACGTCGAGAAGCGCCGCGAGCGCTTCGAGCACGTCTCGCGCCGCCGAGCTTATCTCGAAAACCCCGCAATCTTCGGCGCCGGAAATCGTCGGCGCGTTCGCTATGGAGTACGAAGGGTCCCCAGAACTGTGTCTCTTACCACCGACGGTCGTCTTGGCTGATGACACGTCGTAATACTCTTGAGAAGACGGAAGCGTCGACGCGGCGCCGTCTCGCAACCGCAGAGCGACGCGTTCGCCCGCCAAGCTCGACGCTTCAACCATTCTCGCAAAGAATTGGCTTCGATCGCCCTCAGATGGAACGATGTCTACAATCAATCGGTAAATGAGCGCGTTTGTGGCGAGAACGGCTGCCGCCTTGTTCGCCGCGGCGTCTCCTCCTTCTTCGTTCGTATCGCTGCCCTTTTTCCGCCAACTCTCGTACGCTCGCAGTCTCAGTCTCGCATCCTTGACGAGCGCCGAGCACACGTGGAGAAACAAAAGCTTGGGTCCGACGAACTCGTACGCCGGGTCCACTCGATCGCCGTCTTCCTCTAAAATGGTACACTCGTCTAATTCATCGTCCGAGTCATCTTCGTACGAATCGTCGTTGTCGTTTTCTGAAGCGTCGTTGTCTTCTTCGTAGGCGGCGTCTTCTCTGGTAATTTTGCGTCTCGTCGAACGAGCGCCTTGTCCATCCTCCGGACGCGATCCGTACAACGAACGAACGAGTAGATCGCTAAAGAGCACCCAATCCTTTTCCTTGACGCTTCGACCCAACCCCGGGGATCGAATCGTCGTCGATTGCGCCGCCGTCTTGTCCGCGTTGTCCAACGGCGTCCACGATTTCTCATTCAACACGACGCGATACGGCGGAGCGTCGACGTCGCCACTCGTAGACCCCACGACGACGGTTGAAGAGGATTTACTGGACCGACGACGACCGCCATCACCGCGACGCGAAGACGACGACTCTAACCTCACCGCGGGTGCCCTCTCTTCACACATTTTCAAAATCTCCACCGCCCGTCTCGCGTTTTCCGCGTCTCTCCTCGTCGATCGTCCGCCTCGTCTCCTCCCGCACACCTCCAACAACCTCTCGTACGTCCCTCTCTGCGGCAATCTCTCCGGTTCGCTCACCGTCATCACTTTATACACCGCATTCACGAACGCCCGATCGCTCCTTCGTTCAAACCCTCTCGCTTCCCGCGCTTTTCGATTCATCAAGTCTCTTCCGCCGGCGTTCGCGTCCGTCGCTCGATTCGCGCTTCCTCCGTCCACCGCCGCCGCCGACGTCTCCAACGATTCGTTCGATATAAAATTCATCGTAAAATCATCAAACACCTTTGTCGCTCGTTCGATCCGTTCGTATCGTCCGCGCGTCGTCGCGTTCGCGTTCCCATTCGTCGTCACTGGTGTCAAAACAACCAAGTCATCGTCATCTTTCCACACATCGATTTCGAGCGCATCCTTCCCACCACCACTCGTCTTCGTCGCCGTCGCACCGCCGACGCCGGACGATTTCCGTCTCGCGTATTTCTTCGTCGCCGTCGCCGTCGACATCCCGGCGCTCCGTCGTCTTCGTCGTCGAGTGAGGACGCGATGGGTGCGCGTTTCAAAATCCTTGAACGATATGTGTCCATACTGTTTGTACATACGAACACGTGTCAAAAACAGTTGAACCGAGCGCGCCGCGCCTCACTCACTCGACGGCGACGACGAATGACGGCGACGACGGACGACGACGGGGACGCGGAGGAGGGTAGAACGACGACGAAGGATGCGAACCCGATGTGGACGGCGGCGCCCTGGGCCGGGGTCTCGGCGACGGCGACGACGACGAAGCGACGACGCGCGATGGGTGGTGCTTGTGGGAAACCGTCGACGCCGAGAGCGTCGTCGAGGTTGGGCGCGGTGAGGGAGGGAGAGACGACGACGACGACGGTGGGTGATTCCGCGAGTCCCGTCACGGGGTTACCACCGAGGACGCGACCGGTGAGTGGGGTCGTCGCCGTCGGCGGTGATGACGACGACGGCGACGGACCGACGACGACGCGCGCGAAGGCGATTCCGCCGCTCGAGGCGAGAAGTTGGAAAGAGTGTTTCGAGCGCGCGGAGAATGTAACGATCGACGGTGGGGACGCGAAAAGGACGAGAACACAGGGTGGGGTGTTTCGGGTGTATTCATCCAATCTCGCGTCGTCTGATGCGTCTGATGGTTCTGATGGGTCGCCGCCCGTTCTTTTGGCGTGTTTACACGGGTGTCCGTACACGGGATTGACGTGGGGTCCGTGCGCTGAAGAACTGGCGAGACGGGCGAGATCTTCGTCGTCGACGATGACGTCGCCGGCATCGTCCATGGAAATATTCGCCATGGATCTCAGGGGACACGGGGAGAGTGTCGCGGTCGCGCCCGACGCCGCCGCTTGCGAGAGTTTCGATCCAGACGTCATGGCGGAGGACGCGTTGGAGACGCTTCGCGTCTTTGTCGTCCGCCGAGGCGAGGAAGAAAAGACAGATACGTGGAGAAAGACGAGACGGAAAGTCGTCGTCGTCGGACACAGCATGGGTGGGGCCATCGCGGCGAGATTGGCGAAACGGTTGGAAGAGCTCGACGCCGCGGGCGACGGTTTCGTCGAAGTCGTCGGGCTGATTTTAATAGACATTGTCGAGGGATCCGCCATGGCGGCGCTTCCCGCGATGGGTGCGCTCGTGGACGCGAGGCCAGAGACGTTCGAGTCGCTCGAAGAGGCGATGACGTGGTCGATGACAAAAGGTGGGGGAACGCGAAACCCGCGTTCGGCGGCGATTTCACTCCCTTCGCAGTTGCGCGAGATAAACGTTGCGGGTGGCGACAAAACGTCGTCGTCGTCGTCGCGCCGCCGATTCGCGTGGAGAACGAATTTACGCGCCACGGCGAAATATTGGTCCGATTGGTACACCGGTCTCTCCAAGCTCTACTTGTCCGTGAAAGCGCCCAAACTCCTGTTACTCGCCGGGAACGATCGACTCGATACCGAGCTCACCATTGCGCAAATGCAAGGCAAGTTTCAGATGACGCTCCTTCCCAAAGCGGGACACGCGATTCAAGAGGACGATCCGGATTCCGTAGCCACGGTGCTGGAAAATTTTGTCGGGCGATACGTGCTCAACCCGAGACCGACGCCGCCGAGTTTTCGACGCGAAAGCGAACGCGAAAAGCCCAGCCCGCGTAGTTGAGAATGATACTTAGCACCGGTAGCAAACCAGTAGAGTGATAGTTGGTTCGAATGGATGACGATGATGAATCTTTGTGTGTTTCTTTGTTGTAAATTACCGTGATGCGTCCATCGCACTATCGCCGCTCGTCGCCGGCGTCTCCTAAATTGTGACAAACGCCTTGACCGCTGACGGCGTCGAAGATGAAAAAGTTGCCGCAGGGCGCACCCTTGCGCGTCACCGCCTTGAGCACCTCTTGCGCCAAGACACCACCCACGATGGCGTTGATCGCCGGTGACTCAAACGACGGCGCGAGCACGACTCTGAGCGCGTCCTCCGGGACGCAATCCGGCTTGGCGCCGTGACGCTCGGCGAAAGTCTTGCTCAAGGCGACAAACGCCTCCGCGTCGGCTTCTTCCGGAATGCGACCGTGCTCGCGCTCAAACGCACGAACGAGCGTCGCGGCGAGCGGCGTTCGCGGCGTTCGTCTCGTTGCCTTGCCCCAGTCTGCCCCGCACCGTTCAAAGACGTCCGTCAAGCTCGCAAATCGCGCTACGCTCGGCGCGCTGCCTGCTCCTCCTCCTCCTCCGCCGCCGCCTTTTCCATCCTTCGATGACACCCCGACTGGGACGTACTCGTGCGCTTCCCCGAGATCTGCAAAGAAATAACACGCCGCCGCACCGTGAAACGCACCGAAAAACCCACACCCAACCTCACGACACTTCGCACCCATCGCCTCGCACTGGGCAAACGTGTACCCGCACGCGACGACGACGTCGAATCGCGAGTAATACTCCGCGCTCTCCTCGCACACCGACCCGTTCGAACTCTCGGCCGCAGATACATCCCCGAACGGATTCATCTCGCGCAGAGTCCGCGCCATCGCTTCCGCCACCGTCTCGGCAGAACCGTCTTCGTCGTCTTCGCCCGCCGCGTTTAAAAAGTTGCCATCTTTTCCCCGCCGCTCGCTCGCCAACCCCCCGCACCCACCTTCTCTACCCACTCCGTCGTCCCGAACGACGATTTTCCCGCACCCCGCCAACGCGATGTTCTTCAGCGTCTCCGCCCCTAACCCACGCGCCGCCGCGAACGCCGCCGCGGACGTCAACCGTTCGTCATCACCGATGCGCCCGAGCGTAACGAGCACCCGCGCTTGGGATAACTTGCTCTGCGTCTCCACTCCCCACACCCGTATCTGCCGGTCGTACACCTCGTGTTCCGCCTCCGTCAGCGTCCGCGCGGCGTCATCGGCGGCGTCATCGCAATCGTCGCCCATCATCCTCTGACGCGCGCCTTCGTCGTCGTCGTCCACACCCACCTTTTGGTACTTAACTAGTAGTACATACATCCACCGTTTAATACCACTAATATATGTGATTTACATGTATATACAAGATACAGTTTATACTAGTACTAGTAATTACAACACAATGTATCCCCTCGATAACGACGTGTATCGGGCTGTACTGGTATGAAACACACACTGAGTATTACCCATACACGTGTACTCTGTTACATTTATATACGATCAGAGTGACTATGGATCACACAGTGTGTGTCACGATCGGATCCTCCCGGGTTTCCCCCGTCGTCGACGTCGTCGTCGTCGTCGAGGGCGCGCGTCACACCTCGGACGACGCTCGGACGGGAACGCGACCGACGCACTTACGGACTTACTTACGTGCTTACCTACGGAACGAGGCGAACGCACCGCACGACATCATACATCATGACGCAGCTGGACCTGCGCCCCCCGAGCGGGGTCTTGGCGGCGTTCTCCCACGGATCCGCGTTTAACTCGTCGTCGTCGTCCTCCGTGAAGACCACTGGGGCGGAGTCGACGGCGGGTCGGGGCGGGAACGATTCAACGCACTCTTCGA
>Ga0255778_10000625_pt1 | contig 32262 bp, 24 predicted proteins | sample 071ome_31_FD_179976 | JGI IMG/M metagenome (GOLD analysis project Ga0255778, IMG submission 179976) | Coastal salt marsh microbial communities from the Groves Creek Marsh, Skidaway Island, Georgia - 071405CT metaG (version 2) | ecosystem: Environmental > Aquatic > Marine > Intertidal zone >...
GCCGGTAAGCAGTTGGAGGATGGCCGCACTCTCGCCGACTACAACATCCAGAAGGAGTCCACGCTCCACTTGGTGCTTCGTCTCCGCGGTGGCTGCTAAATGCTCTGATGCACTCATTGCACACGACTACTGCTGGGTATGCGTTCTCTCCTGAAAAGGATTCTCTCGAGCGCCGTACCTGACTCTACACGCGATGAAAGACTGAGTGCACGACTGCTCGCCAGCATGTACGATTCTTGTTCTAGTTCTCACACACACACATACACACCATTACCGTACCACTACCACATCGAAAGATGCGATGTAACGAAATGTTCCATAAAAAAGTACACTTCACTCATCTGTTCTATCCCGTCGCTCTTTATTAAAATAACGACTCACACGCTTGAAAGAAAAGCCTTTCACTCGTTTGATTTCCTCACACGCGGCCACGCATGTCGTCCGAGGCGCTCGATCCACGGACGCCAATCACGCTCATATCGAGCGAGGGTGATGAGTTCGTCGTCGTGTACGAGTTACTGTGCGCCAGCAACGTTCTGAAGCGGCTATTCTCGTGTAAACGCTCGCGAGACTTTGAAGAACAACGCACGAGAGTGGTTAGGCTTCGAGACATCTCTAGCGCGGCGCTACGGAAGATTATCGAGTATTGCGAGTACAAACACACGTACGAGCACTCCTCCACGGCTCCGCCGCGGTTTGAAATCAAGGGGGAGGAAGCGTTGGAGCTTTTGATGGCGGGCGAGTTCCTGGACATTTAGTTGCCTACTTCTTGCGCCGAGGCGGAGAGCCGAGCGTGGGAGGGAAGTGACTCCAAAGGGGTTGTTAGAAGTTGTTAGGTAGTCTGTGTTATAAAATAGGTTTAAAGTCATAGGATTATTGTTCTGTGCTTATGCGCGTCAGCATGCCGGCGTCACAAAGCTGCGCTTCGCACGTGGCGAGCACGCGATCCGCAGGGCTCGCAGCCGGATTACTCAGCGTCGCGCGCGTCCAAATGCGAAGACCATTCGATTCCATCGATTTTATCTCGACGTCAACCCTAACAGTCGTGTGAATCGGAAGAGGCTTTTTTATTTTCGCGTTGAGATCGATGGTGACGCAGCACGGCGCGCAGTAGCACTTGACGAGCTCAGCCGTACACTCGTCGAGGATGGTTTCGATGCATCCGCCGTGCGCCAAAGTCCAAGTATCGATACCTATCGCCCCAGAATCACCCACTCTCGCCACTGCGACGAGTTTTGGATACAAACTTTGACCAGATACCGCTTCTCTGTAGAAATACCTCAAATCTAATCCCCGCTGCGCGGCTTCGTCTCCGACGGCCCAACTCTCGCACGACGCAAACTTCCCCCGCTCTCCACCAGGAATCGCCTTTTGAAACGGCCTCAACGACGCATCCAAGCTCAACTCGGTCAAAAGCGCGTCATCCAACGGAAACAACCCGTGCTTACGAAACGGAATCCCGTGCGCAAAGACGTGCGAACGATAATCCTTCGCCGCGTCCGCGTGCGAGTTCAACGCCGACCGCTTCGCCATATCCAACCCCGGATCCCTCGCCTCCGTCCTCGACATGCACACCCGCCCACCCCCGGCTTGTTTACACCTCCTCTCCAACACCCCGACGGGAACCTCCGCCCCACCGCTCTCGTAATACCTCCTCACTTCCTCCTCTGTGCTCACCGCTCGCAAATCATCTTCATTCAGTTCCTTCACTCCACACTCGCCCTCCTCGGCGAGAACGATGGACAGGTTCATCAAACGCATCCGCGCATCATCCGTCGCATCCGTCGTATCCATCGCAGTCATCGTCGTCGTCGTCGTCGTCGTCGTCGCTGAGTGCGTGCGTGCGTGAGTGAGTGAGGAATTGTACTCTTTCGTAACGCACATGAAAAAAAAAACGCCTCTTCATCATTTTCGGATGAATCCGAGACGAACGATGTCGACCGACCGCGTTGTGGTACCACTGACTGCGTCGCAATCATCGTTCACGCACTCATTGAACGACGCGCGACGCGACCGCGACCGCGCGATTCGACGGGGGAAACGCGAAACCGATCGAGAAAAAATACGCTTCGATCGAACACGTCGCGCGATGGCGGCGGCGACGGGGGAGGCGGTGTCGGTGGTGCGTGCGTTGGATGTCGTCGATGCGCGAATTCGCGAAACGCGCGCGTCCCGATGGTTGCCGCGACGGTTCTTCTTCTTGAGGATTTGTGCCGGTGACGCGACGAAGGACGCGGGGAACGGAGCGGTGGATGAGAAACGTTGAGGGTACGTTTGTTTCGGTGACGACTGACGGTGAGATGACGCGGTTTTTGGCGAGGCGTAGGTTGAGGTGGAGAAGCGCGCGAGAGGCGGGCGGGACGGGGCGTCGTTGCGCGAGACGCTGCTCGCCGCGAGCGATAAAGCGAAGCGTGAGTTTGCGAAGAGCGCCGAGGGCGTGGGTAAATTGTGTGAGTGCGTCATGTATGAACTCGAAAGATCGTTTGATGCGTGGGATATCGACGCTCTCGCGGCGTTGACGGCGACGATTGTGGATTATGCGGATTTCGACGCGGTGGACGCCGGAAGCGTTCGAGAGACGCTCGTCAACGCCTTTGAAAGATGCGTCGAGCGAGTGGCTTCGATGAAGAATGACTTTTCGGGCATGGTGAAACAAGAAAATGATATGATTTTAGATTTAGTTTGGATGATTAATCAGTTGGTGAAGGGTTTGGATGCGAAACGCAAGGCGGAGTGGTCTCCGATGGTGTACCACGCGGTTGAGATGGTTCTGATTGAAAAGTTGCCGCCGATTCTCCGACGCGAGGCTCTTCTCTGTCTCAAGACTCTCGCCATGGGGTGCGCCGATACGTCTATGACGCTGAAAAATATTCTCTGTCCGAAGAACACCGCGGGAAAGCGTATCCGCCGTGGCGATTCTTCGAGTAAGCTCGCCGCGCTTGCCGAACTCTTTTTGCGATGCGGCGACTTTGACGCGCAAAAACAAATCGCTGAAATCTTGTACCGTCTCGTCAAGGCGGAACTTCTCGATTTGGATCTCGCTGCAAGCATCTTCACGCACGTCTCTTCGCAGTTTAAAGATTTATTGCAAATTCAAAACACAAAGCAAATGTTCAAGTCGCTGCGAACTTTGGTTCGTCACTTCAACACGGCGCAAGGAAGCATCGCGAGCGTGCAATCGTTCGAAGCGGAATCGTTGAGTCTCGAGGGTTTGAAAATCAAGGATAAATGGGTGAACTTCGGTTCCGATATGATGACGGTGCACGTGTGCTTGGACGAAGAAGACGAGAGCGTCGTCGAGCCGGTGGATATTTTGTACTCGAATATTCGCGCCTTCTCCATGCCGGAGAGCAACGCAGTGCACGTTGGAATTCGCGAAAAGCCTCTCGGCTTGGCGCCTGATGATCCCTTTAGTCTGACGAACGATGGATGGATACAGATTAAGTTCCAAAAACACAGCGGCCCCGCGCTTTTGGAGCAAGTCTTTCGCATTTGCAAGCGCAGCGAAGTCGTAGAACTCTTCTTGGAGAACAATTCCGACTTGATGCCGACGAAGAAGAAATCTGTCGGAATATTAGATCTTGATTTAACCTCTGAAACGGAATCTATGGAGGCGTCTCTGCCGAAGCCTCTCAAGAAGCCTTCAGTGTCAAATGCCAAGGCTAAGAAGCAGCTGAAACCGAAGCCAGCCATTCGGAAGCGCCCCAAGGCGGCGACTGTTCTGACCGAATCTGACACATCCACCGAGCTCCACGTCGCGGCTACCAAATCTCTTTCCCGGGCGCCGCTCAAGCAGACGCGTCAGCTGCCGAAACGCAAAGCTAAGCAAGAAGGTTTGAATAAACTGAACGAGCAGTTGAACGAAGCACTTGAAGATCTCGTGGAAGAAGATGAAGCGTCCGAGTCGCTTCCCGACGACGACGAGGTTCCGCCTTCCTCTCTGGATGAAAAAGACCCGGTGGTATCTAGCCAAGAGACGGCTGAGGACAATTGGACGATTGATGACATTCCTGCGCTCATGAAGATGATCAAGGCTAAGCACACGAGCAAGAAGCAGCGAGAGGATCTTCAGCGCGTCGTGGCTGATTTGAGACGCCGCTCCGCCGCTCCGTCCAAGTCTGTATTCAAGACGCCCGCCGCATCGATTCAAGCACCCAAGACAAACATGAAGACGAAGCGCGCACCAATAAAAGCAATGGATACGTTCTTAGCCTCCAATCGATCCAGAGATAGATTTTGGGATAGCGCCAAGGATCACCAGAAGGCTCGCTCTGAAAATTTGCCGACATCAAAGCGTGCGAGCGCTCTCAACTTTGACGACATTGACAAGGATGACTATTATGATGACGACGATGAGGACGAAAATATGGGAGAACTCTCACCACTCTCAAATTTTCTCAACGATTCCAACACTTCTCCTCTGTTGAAATCTGACAAGTCCAAGTCAAAGAAGAAGGCGAGCAAGATTCTCACCGCCAAGACGCCCGCCGTTGCGACGAACGATATGGCTAGTTTTCAGCAAATGATGCACTCTCTCGCCGAGCGAAATCGCCGCATCGCTCTCGAACGCATCACCGCTTTGATCAATGACTTCAAACAGGAGACCGAGTCCGCCACTCGCAAGCTCATCAATCACATTGAGCGGGATTTGGAGGCGGCGTCCGCCGCCGCGGCTCGCCGCGTCGCCGAGCGTCGCGCACAAGCCATCGCCCTCCGCGACCGTCTCTCCGTCCTCAACACCGACTACAAGTCATCTCTCCGCGTCCTGTGCGAGGATTACAGCGCCCTCAAGCGCGCTCGAGAAGAAGACGTGCAGCAATCTGTCGTCGCGCTCGACGAAATCGAACGCCTTCGATCCTCCGACGCCGACGCCCTTCTTCGCCGCGTCGACGCCAAGCGTCGTCGCGTCGCCACCGAGTGTCAATCCGCCCACAAAAGCGTCCATTCTAACGACGGTGTCAAGTCCATGCTCCTCGAGCTCGCTCGTTCAATGTGAAGAGTGCATGAAAACCAACCGCGCTCCGCGACTCCGCGACTCCCGACGCCTCTCTCGCCAAGACTCAAAACTCTCGAGCGCAGAGTCATCCATGTCATCACATCCATAATCTTGAAACAAAAACGCTAATAACACACACAGAACGCGCACACACAAATCACCTCCACCGCGCATAAAACCAAAAAAAAGACCGCTTTCACGATGTGATGGACCGATGACGACTCTCCTGGAGTGGATGGACCGTTTACAAAGACAAAAAAGACGATTTATCGGATAGATACATCTTACTATAAACCAAAACTATCCATATTATCAATGGTTTCTATTCATTGTGTGTATGTATGTGTGTGTGTTTGGGTCGGGTCGCGCGCGACGTCACCCACTCGACGAATCTTTTCATTTCATTCCATTCGATCGAATCGTCAGAACGACGCGGCCGGTGTCGTCCGCGCATCGCCGCACTCGCACGACGACGACGATGATGACGACGACGACGACGATCCCGACGACCCCGGGTGGTTTCGCCGGGTCGAGAAACCACCGCGCGCGCGTTGGACGACGGGCTCGGACGAGCCCTGTGCCCCGAGGAATTATCCACAGCCGCGGCGAATGGAGCGGAAGCGCCGCCGTCGCGGCGACGGGACGACGCGCGATGCGGAGCGAAGAGGCGCGTGTTCGGGACGGACGACGATGGATGATGATGGGATCGATGACGACGACGAAGAGGCAGAGCCGGATGTCGACGGCGACGACGGGCGTGGCGACGACGGCGAGTAAAGACGGCGAAGGGTTGAATGAAGAGGGTGAGATTGAAAAGTGCCTGGAGGATGAGGATTGCCTGAACGAAACGGTGGCGGGGTTGGAATCGGCGTTGGCGAGCTCGGATGAATCGGACGGAAAGACGACCGAGAAGGAAGCCCCGGTGGTGACGAAACCGAGGGCGTTTGTCAACGCGAAGACAATCGACGAGGAGGACTACGAGGATGTCGTCGTGAGCGAGCCGCCGTTGAACATTGAACGGTTAAAGTCGGTCGGTACGATTGCGAGGACGTTTGAGATTTGGAGTTTTGTCGTCGCTTTCGTGTTTCGACGCGTTTTCATCGGTGTCAAGTGGTCGTACAAGGGTGGATACACGGAGGAAAAACGTATCGCCAGGTTGGAACGGCTGGCCAACTGGTTGCGTTTGGGTTTGCTCAGACTCGGGCCGACTTTTATCAAGGTCGGTCAGCAGTTCTCCACGCGCGTCGATGTGTTGAGCCCGCAGTTTATTCGCGAGCTCGAGAAGCTGCAAGATCGCGTGCCGCCGTTTCCGACCAAGCTCGCAAAGGAGATCTTGCAAGAGGAACTTGGAGGACCCCCAGAGCAATTCTTTGACAACTTTGAAGACACGCCGCTCGCGGCAGCCTCCTTGGGTCAAGTGCACCGCGCGCAGTTGAAGAACACGGGTGAACAAGTCATCGTCAAGGTGCAACGCCCGGGTTTGAAGGAAATCTTCGATATCGACTTGAAAAACTTGCGCGTCATTGCCAAGTGGTTGCAAAAGGTGGACCCAAAGAATGATGGCGCGGCCCGCGACTGGGTCGCAATCTTCGACGAGACGGCTCGAGTTTTGTACGATGAAGTTGACTATACCAACGAAGCGAAGAACGCCGAGGAGTTCAGACAGCAGTTTGCGGGTTCTGACTGGATCAAGGTGCCCCGCATCTTCTGGGACTACACGAAGAGACGCACTCTTTGCATGGAGTACGCGCCGGCGACAAAGATTAACGACGTGGAAGGCATTAAGAAGATGGGCGTCGACCCCGATCGCATGGCTCGCCTCGCGGTTGAGGCGTACCTCCAGCAAGTCTTGAGGTTTGGCTTTTTCCACGCCGATCCGCACCCTGGTAACGTCGCCGTTGACAAGGGCGAGGATGGTAATGGTCGCTTGGTTGTGTATGATTACGGTATGATGGGACGCATTCCGAGCACGACTCGTGACGGTTTGCTCGACTTGTTCTACGCCACTTATGAAGGACAAAGCGATAGCGCTGTTAAGGCGTTGATGAAGATGGGTGTGCTCGTGGATACTGGCGCCGATCTCACCGCCGTCAAGCGCACCGCGGATTTCTTCTTGCAGCAGTTCGACGCGCGCATCAACGCGCAGAAGAAGGCTCGTGAGACGAACAAGGAAGAGTACGAGGCTGAATTCAAGGCTCCGAGAACCAAGGAAGAGAAGACGGCGGTTCGTAAGCGCATTTTGAGCAACATTGGCGAGGATTTGTTGGTTGTCAGCAAGGATCAGCCGTTCCGATTCCCGGCTGAGTTCACCTTTGTGGTGGTAAGTATTTTTCGTTCGAATCTCGCCTCGTTCACGCTCACGCGCTTTGCGATGATGAGAAAACGCTATCTAGATACACTTTTTCGATGAACGTATCTGGGTTTCGGCCCAGCGTTGATTACTTACAGCAATGTGGTTTCTCTGAGCATATACGACGACGCGCTCGTCGCTTCGTTGAGAGTTGCTTGATATGAGACTAACCGTTGACTTTTCTTCTTGCACGAAATTAGCGAGCTTTCTCCGTCCTCGACGGCATCGGAAAGACTCTCAACAAGAAGTTCGACATTTCCGAAATTGCCGCACCGTACGCGCGCAACTTGTTGATTGAGGCGAACCCGAACTCCTTGCCTCCGCAAGTGGTCACCGCGCAGCGCGACTGGCTGCGCCGCGCGGATGCTCAAACGAGAGCCCTTGTGAACCTGTTCAAGGGTCCAGACGCCATCTACAACATCGCAGACATTGTTCGTCGTATTGAAAGCGGTAAGCTTAAAATTCGCGTTCGCGCGTTGGAGGCGGAACGCGCGCTTGATCGTATGGCTATTATGCAAAGTATCACCATGCAATCCATCTTGGCTTGCGCCGCGGCAAACGTTGGTGTTGTTTTCTTCGTTTCGGCGGCGACCATCACCAACTCTTTGCTTTATGCGAAGTGTGCCTTCGGCGTTGCCGCTTTGATTGGTTTCCAAGCGTTCATGGGACAAGTCAAGTTGAACAAGATGTTGAAGAAGGAGGCACAATACTCGGGACAGTAGAGAGATGGTGAGAGCGGGCGAGACCCTCGTGGTGGTGGCGCCTTAATGATTTTAATGCGATGCACATATTGATACGAAAAAACTAGAACACCCGCCGAAACACGCCCTCTCGATTAAAATTGTCTGTTAAATCTCGAATAACAAATCTCACTACGCTTATAGAAGTCAAAGGGACGCGGCGGTAATGCGCGTTTTACTTAGAAGTCGACGTCGGTTCTAAACTCGAAGTTGTCCTCTCCGTTGTGCATCACCCCAGCCTTTTGGTATTGATCAACTCTGTGCTCGAAGAAGTTCGCCTTACCCTGGAGAGAGATTAGTTCCATCCAGTCGAACGGATTGACGGCGTTGTAAAGCTTGGAAGCGCCCAACGAAACGAGCAAGCGGTCGGCGACAAACTCGATGTAAGTGCTCATGAGGTTGGCGTTCATGCCGACGAGAGAGCAACTCAGGGCGTCACACACGAACTCCTTCTCGATATTGACGGCATCACCGACGATTTGATGTAAATGTTGCTCAGGCAGCGGGTTTTCCAACATGCTGTAGAGCAAGCACGCGAAATCGCAGTGCAAGCCTTCGTCGCGACTGATGAGTTCATTCGAGAAGGTCAAGCCGCGCATGAGACCTCTCTTCTTGAGCCAAAAAATAGCGCAGAAAGATCCGCTAAAAAAGATGCCTTCTACGCATGCGAAAGCGACAAGACGTTCGGCAAAGCTCGCATCGCTACCGATCCACTGAAGCGCCCAATCAGCCTTCTTTGCAACCGTGGGGACGGTGTGAATCGCTCTAAAGAGACCGTTCCTCTTTGCCGGATCCTTGATGTACGTGTCCAAAAGAAGCGAATACATCTCGCTGTGAATGTTTTCAATCGCGAGTTGGAATCCATAGAACGCCCGCGCCTCCGGAAGTTGCACATCCGTCATGAATCTCGAGCACAAGTTTTCCAACACGATGCCGTCGCTTGCCGCGAAAAATGCCAGCACGTGCGATATGAAGTGCTGCTCATTATCATTGAGCGAAATCCAGTCCCGGTAATCGTACGTGAGATCCACCTCCTCCGCCGTCCAAAAACTCGCCTCCGCCTTCTTGTACATCTCCCACACCTTCGGGTGTCTGATTGGGAACAAGCAGAAACGATCCGGATTGTCCCTGAGCATCGGCTCTCGGGAGTCCCGCTCCCTCGCCGCGATCGCTCGCGCCGATCCCGCCTCAGCATCCGCCTTGACTGCCCACGGCGACAACGCCGCGATCCTTTCCGCCACTTCCTCCACCTCCAAGTGCGTGCTCGACGCGCTCAACGATTCGTCCGAACCCGTTCGCCTCGGCGTCGTCTGTTTCTTCGCGCACTCCTCCACCGGGGCGACCGCGTTGACCAGATTACCGCCACCCTTCCCGCCGTCTTTACACGCCTTCCCTGGTTCGTACCCGAGCTTTGTTTTCATCACCGACGTGATCGGATGTAAATCCTCCACGCTATCGCTCACCGCACTCATCGTCGTCGTCGTCGTCGTCGTCGTCGAACGCCCGTTGGAATCGATTTTCGCGCCAATTCCGACACGCGCGCTTTCGGAATTGAATGCGATTTCACTTCAACGAATGAATACGCGGTTCGCGGTCGTTCACACGCGCGAGCGAGTCGTTTCTTTCAATCGAACTTCTTCGAGACCCGTTCGTCCGTCGTTCCTCGAGCGTCGTCTTCTCTCGTCCGTCGTCGCGTCGCGTGGTCACATTCACGGGCACTCCAACGACGTCACGGCGCGAGTGTCGAGAGTAGTCACATTTTATATCCATAGATGGACCTTTGACCACTTTTAATATGGAGTTAAGACTCCGGTACCATACTATACCACCCGAAAGGCCATCAAACTGTTTTAACGAGTTTTTGGGGCTTGGATCCGATCGTTTCGTTTCGGATCGTTCGCTTCGGCGCGGCAGAGACGCTCGCTCTGGCGGAAGACGCGAAGAAGAACCATGGGCAAAGTCGCGACGCGTTTGCGCTCCGTGACGTACACGCTCTCCCCGATGCGCACCGGGGTGATGCACGGCTTGTTTAAGGATTGGGCCGCAGGCATGGCGAAGCGGGTCAAGGAGAACGCGGTGGATGCCGGGTTGTTTTGTGCGGTCCCGCTGTTTGGAACCATGGCGTACGTGGCGCGACGCGACGCGACGCGACGTGATTCGACGATCACGCGCGTTTGGTTGTTCGTGATGGATGGATGGATCGCGCGATCGGTGACGGGATTCGCGGCGGAAACAAACATTCGATTCGATGGTTGTGATGGACGGACGGATCGCGCGAGGGTATCGAGGAAGAAGAAGAAGACGCGAACAAAGACTGACGAAAACGAACCCCCCGACGTTGTCGCTCGAATTTGAACAGGTACGCCGCGAATTACAAGGAAAACGAAAAGCTCGCGCACCGGTACTAGGCGTGGATCGTCTCGGGAGGAGGTGTTCGGAGTCGACGCTCGAGAGGCGAGGAGGGGCTCTGCTCGCGGGCGTCGGCTCGCGCGAGCCTCGGGCGAGGGCACGAGCGGACGTTGGATTTAGAGTTGTAACAATTAGCCAGTAAAGCATTATGTTCATTTTTCTCCTTTGATTCCGTGGCTGGAACTTTTCGAACGCGTCGCGATCGGTTTGATCGGGCGGTTATGGACGCGCGCGCGAGGGAGCGTCGGCAACTACTCTTGGTGACTTGGATTTCTTAATTATTCGATTGGCCCTCACTTCACGTCGCGCGGCGACCATGTCCGGCGCTCCCGGCGCGGACGATTCGCTCCCGCCGGACTCCAACGAAACCGACGGGTACTACGAGGAGGCGCCGGACGTAAGAGAGCTCCAGCCCGGACAATCACCGGGAGAGAGCGGTGGCAATTGGCGTCAGTGGTTCCCGACAACTGTCGACGTCCACGCCCTCCAAAACGCCTTCGCCCGGGCGTCTTCGTCGTTGATGCCGCACACAACGGGCGTGCGAATGCCGCAGTGGGGCGACGAGGCTCGAAACGCTGCGCTCGCCGTGGCGAGAGCTGATGAGGAGGATGAACAGTATCGCGCAGACTTGGCGCGAGCAATCAGCGCGAGTCTCGGCGGGGAAAATGGCTCTCCCGGCACCGCCTCAGGGTCTTTACCGGACAACGAGGATGTTCTCAATGAAGTGCGGAGACAAAGTCTTCGAGAACGCTTCGGTGGTGTGGCGATGGCGGAGCGGTTTTGGCAGACGTACTCGCTGAATTTTAGCGAGCGGTTAGCAGACGGCTTTTACTATCCGCATCCGAGCGAGTGGGGCGAACACGCAGCTTCGCACAAGGGAAGACTACCGAAGTTTGACGAATTGAAAGCGCTCGCGTGTTGTTCTACCGATCGCGAAGTTTCTGTCGTCGATAGAACGAATGATTTATCGCTTCAAGAGTTTGAGGCGTTTTGTTTCGATGAGATTGGCCACATCGATGACCGATGCGACGCGTCTCCAGAGCTTGCGAGGTTGATCGCTGAACGCCTGGGAGGTACTGTTGAAAACGACGACGCATTGAGGGAAACATGGCTGGGTGAACGCGCGAGACTGATGGATGAGACGGGCGGGATTGTTTTCCCGATTGGATCGATGAAAATTGGATTGCAACGACACCGCGCCATCTTGTTCAAGGCGGTGGCTGATTTTCTCGAAATCCCGTCACAAATCTTGAGAGGAAAGTTTTACTGCGGTGAAGAAGAAGCGGTGATGATCATAGTGATGTGTGGAGGCCAGAAGCGCATGCTGAACTTGATGGATTGCCCCGGTGCGATGCAGACTCCTTACAACAGCGACTCAAAGCCTCCATCCATAGCGAACTCTTACGCCGCCTCGGAAAGCGGAAGAGATTCCCCCATCACGCCGGGACCTTCGGTTGGACCTTCACACGCTGAAGGGGAACGGTTTGGCGTCATGTCCCCAGAGTTGATACAATCGCGCGTGCCAAAGGTGACAACGCCGCTACCTCGTCTTGAGATTGCGGTGGATTTAACGATTGACCCATCTCAAATCCTTCTAGGAGAGCGAATTGGTATCGGCTCTTTTGGCGAAGTCTACAGAGCTCTCTGGCGGGGCACAGAAGTCGCCGTCAAAAGATTCCTCGATCAGGATATATCTAAGAATCTATTGGACGATGTGACGTTTGAGATTGACATCATGCGCCGGTTGCGACATCCGAATGTAATTCTCCTGATGGGAGCTGTCACCATTCCGGGCAATTTGTCGATCGTCACCGAATTCCTTCATCGAGGATCATTGTTCAAGTTGCTACACAGGGAGCAAAATGAAAACGTGCGGTCTGCTCTGGATCAGAGAAGAAGGATGCGAATGGCTTTGGACGTCATACGTGGTATGCACTATCTCCACTCGTTCGAGCCCATGATTGTTCATCGCGACTTGAAATCACCAAACTTGCTCGTCGATAAGAGCTTCGTGGTTAAAGTGTGCGACTTCGGGCTCTCGCGCATGAAGAGAAACACGTTTCTCAGCTCAAAGACGAACGCCGGTACTCCCGAGTGGATGGCGCCGGAAGTTTTGAGAAACGAGGAAAGCGATGAAAAGGCGGATATTTACTCGTTTGGCGTCATTCTATGGGAGCTCTCCACCATGCAGGAGCCATGGGGAGGCATGAACCCAATGCAAGTCGTCGGCGCGGTTGGATTCGCGGGCAAACAACTCGAGATCCCATCAGAAACTGATCCTTTGGTTGCAAAGATATGTCAAGAGTGCTGGAATGTAAAGCCGCGCGAACGGCCAAGCTTTGAGGAGCTCGCGGTCCAGATGCGGGCGGTAGCCAAGGTCCCGAGTCAGCCCTCTATTGGAACTCCGAGTAGTAAAGAGTCGAGCCCACCGAAGAAGAATGCGTCACCGTCGCCACATCCCGATCCAATGAAGGGCGGTTGGGAAGACGAACGATTTAGATAGATGATGCAGATGTATTTTTAGATTCTTGTATGTACAATATTTCACATTCTTAGCTTCTACGCATCAATGTACTTTGTCGCCTGCGCTTCGATGACCCAGTGTTCCATACTCTTCTCGAAATCCTCTTCTTTCATGCTCTCGAGCGCGTCATTTCGCGGCAGCGGTGGCGCAAAGCTCTCGCTCGTAACAAGTTTCTTGATGATGAGGAGTCCAACTTGCGGCCGAAACTGCGGCACCATGTGACCAGAGCCGTGAACCGTGACGAAAGACAAGTTGTTAACGTAATCAGTCACGTGACCAGCAAACTGAGGTCCGGCATCAATCACCGCCAGATTTGGACCATAGAGGAGAGGCTTCGACTGGAGGACACCAACGTCAACTCCAGAAGCATTGTAGAAGTACGGTCGCTGCGACCCACCCTCGAGTTCGTCAAATCCAATCTTAATGATTGCTTCTCGAGTGCCTTCATAGCTCACGCAAGGATCGGTATCACCGTTGAAGACAATCGTTCGTTCGAGCTTTGGCGCAAGCTTGCGATAGAAATCAATCATCGATGGAGTGGAGGACGACGCGTCCTCGTTGCACGCCGCCCAATTCTTGGAGTAAGACCAGCCTTCGGTGGGACCCGGCCAAGCGGATGCGGGCGAACTCTCGACGTGAAGCGCTTTACGAACATCGTCGCGCATCATCCATTGCGTCATCATGTAGTCGAGCGTTCCCGGAACAAATTCACCTCCCTCAGCCATAGCGGCGGGTCCGAACAATGTAAGGTCGTTTAACCACGAAAATCTCCAATCTTGCGCAAATCCGTTGCTCGTTTGCCACAAGAACTTTCGATGCGCCAAGAGACACTCCTTAGAAGACCCTTTAGCTTCGTCAGCGAAAATCTTGAGCAGGTTGGTGGATGACGCTTGCGTCTTTGTCCACTCTCTGCGAGTCAACGGCGACATGTATCGATGACCGCAGTGATGCCACAGCAAGTTGTATTCCTTCTCTGGAACGAAACCATACTTGTGCCCGTACCAAAGCATGCTCATGGAATTTTCCTGCGACTTGTTATCCGTGCAGGGATCGCCCGTGGCGATGCCGACGAGTGGAATTTTCTCATCCTCCTCGGCGTCAGAGTTGTGGTCGACAATCTGTTGCGCGAGCGTCGGCACGTAAACTCCGGCGTAAGACTCCCCAGTCAAGTAGAGTTGATTCTTCCGAAGCTCTGGAAACTTGCGAAAAAAATCCAAGAGCGCCGCGGTCGCGTCTGAAGCCGTACTAATGTCGTCGTTCGCGCAGTCTCCGCCCGCCAACATTTCCTCGCAATAACTCCAACCAACCCCGGCAGGGGACTCAAGCGCGAGCAGATTGACGTATTTCGTCCACGAGAATGGATTTTCCATCAAACCACCCGTGGCGTTGATCAAAAGAGGCCCTTGCTCCTGCAAAAACCCGAGAAGCGAGCTGGAACCGGGTCCACCGTTGAACCAAACCGCCGTAGGCGCCTCGAGCCACGAGTTTCTCCCGTCGTCTCCTCGCGTCTCCTTGGCTGCGAACCAATAGTGTAACCTCGTCCCGGGCGTCGATGCGCTCGCATCGAGAAATCCAGAGTACTGCGTCGTCGGCGGTGCGCCGTATTCCGGCAAATCCGTCACCAAATCCGCGTTTCTCGTCGAAGCGTCAGCGTCCAGTTGCTGATGACGTTGCATGTCATCAAGATGATGGTCTTTCTTCCGAACGCTCAGCAACCCCACGCCGCGCGACGAACCGTCGCGACCGACGAACGCAACCGGACGCGCGCACGACGCGACGTCTCCGAGCGACGCCGCGAGGGCGACGACGAGGGCGACCGCGGACGCGCGAAGCATGCGTGTTCTACTCTAACGACCTGGTGAGAGTGTCTTCATAGCATTAAAAATCCATGAATACGAAGGTCTCCCCCAAAACGACTCAAACGACGAGTCATAACCATTCAAAAAACACAGGGGTCGCAAAGACAGCCCAAAACGAACGCAACGGAAGCGACGCCAAACCGAAGCCGCGCGAGCACCTTAAACGCCGCGCGCGACGGGCGGCGACGGCAGAGGACGATCGCGAAAACGTCCACCGACCGTTTCGTCTCCATGTCGTCGGACGAGGACGCGACGCTCGCGGCGGCGCGCTCGGCGCCGATTCGTGACCGGTGTGCGCACGCGCTGTGGAAGGCGCGAGTGGAGGCGTACGAAACCGTCGGACACGCGTGCGCGAGGAACCGATCGCATCGCGATGACGCGACGCTCGTGGATTTTGGTGCGTGTGGACGACGACGACGCGATGGTGTGGATGATGCAGAGGAATGGATGCCGCGTCGGGTCGGATTGGTTTTGGTTTTTGATTATGAAGGACGCGCGCGACTGACAGCTGGAGTGTGTTTTCGTTGAATATTTAGGTGATTGCGCGACGAAAGCGTGCGCGGATGGGAACGCGGCGGCGTTGGATGCGGCGCTTGAAAGCGTTCGAGCGTTTTTGACAATTGCAGATGAGGAATACGCGGAGAAACACGCGGTGGGTATGCTCGCGAACCTGACGACGAAAGGCTTGGGCGGAAGGCCAAAGGCGGTGGAGCGAGCGACGGAGTGCTGCATGTTGCTGATTGAGTTGGAACAAGTTGAAGTAGTTTTAGAGGCGTTGCTTAAAGCGACGTTGAATAGAATACCAAAGCTCGCGCTCGCGGCGACGAATGCGCTTTTGACGGCTGTCAAGGCGTTCGGTACGCCAAAAGTGATTCCGGCGGGCGCCATGCTCAAGGGACTTGTGCCTCTATTCGATGCAAAGGATGCAAAGGTTCGCGCTGCGGCGAAGGAAATCACCGTGGAGATGACGAGATGGTTGGGTTCAGACGCGGTGAAGAGAGATTTGATTGATAAAATGCGGGATTCTATGCAGGCTGATGTTAACAAGGCTATCGCGTCAGTCGAGTCGGGCGCGTGTCCGACAAGATTCTTACGAAGAGAACAAGCGGCGGCAGATGTGGGTGTCTCGACCTCGGGCGCGGGTCCGAATGCTGAATCAACAGCCACGACAAATGCCGCGCGAGAGAGCACACAAGCTGTGGCGGTGCCAGATGCGTACGATTACGCCGAACCAGTGTCAATATTGCCTCTGCTCGATCAACCCGGGGAGGGAGAGAATCCTAAATTTTGGGATGGTGTGGTGAGCAAAAAGTGGCAGGAACGACAATATGCTCTTCAAACTTTGACAAAACTGGCGAGTGCACCAAAACTGGCTTCAGCAGATTACGGCAATGTCTCTAAATCGTTGAAGCAGGTGATCACAAAGGATAGCAACGTCGCCTGCATCGCCGAGGCCGCGCGAGCGTCTGCAGCGCTCGCGAGAGGTGCGCGCAAGGACTGGACTCGTGACGCGCGTGCACTGTTACCTGGGATGCTCGATAAACTCAAAGATAAGACTGCAGCAGTCATAGAAGCTTTGCAGGGCGCACTCGCAGAATACATCAAACATTGCTTCGAACTCGTCGACGTCATGGATGATGTCTGTTTGGCGTTGAAGCACAAAGTTCCAAAGGTTCAGATTGAGACGCTCAAGTGGCTCGCCTCATCCTTTGAACAGATTCCACGGGCAGAACTGACGGCGTTACACAAAGCCATACTCCCGCCCATTGTCAAGTGCACGAGCGCTTCAAATGGTGACGCTCGGAACGCCGCCTTTGCCGCACTTGCTTCGTGCGCAAAGGCAAGTGGAGGGATCAAGACGATAGAATTCATGTTGATGGACTTGGATGCTGGGAAACGAACCAAAATCGAAGAAATGATGACGAATGTAGAGAGCACTTCTGCGACGTCTACGCTCGGAAAGCCAGCGAGCGAGGCGTCGAGTATGCGCTCTTCAGTGGATCTCCGAGCGAGCAAATCGTTTTCGTCTGCTCGTCCTGCGGCGAAGACGGAAGTAGTTTCAAAGCTAGTCGAGGCGCCAGTTCAGGCAAAATCAGTTGCCGCTATGTCAGTATCGCCTCAAGCGATCGAAGCGTCTGACGACGATGCCGCCGCGCGCGTGACCGCTCTGCTTGGTGTGGATACGGTCAATGGCTTGAAGAGTGCCAATTGGAAGGAGCGTCTCGAAGCGATGAGCTCAGTGCAAGAGAAGGCTGCATCACTCGGAAACAATTCAAGTGAGGCATTGGATACAATGGTTATTGGTTTGGCATCTTTTCCAGGATGGAGCGACAGCAACTTTCAAGTTGTTGGAGCAATGTTCAAAACAATCGCAACGCTCAGTGCGTACGAAAGCTTTGAATTCCGACATGCAGCGTCCGCTCTCGACGTCCTGGGAGAAAAGTTGGCAGACTTCAAGCTTCGTGTTCCCGCCTCTGATAGCTTAATGACTATTGCTGAGGCTCTTGGTCCGCGAGCAGTCATCGCTCGAATCGAGGAGAAGGCTGGCGCTCACAAAAATCCCAAGGTTGTAGCGGAGGCTTTGAACTGGACAGGTTCGGCGGTGCTCGCATTCGGTACGGAGTGCTTGGATACGAAATCACTGATTTCGTGGGCGCGACAGGCGCTTGAAACACCCAACCCAGTCATCAAGGGTTCCGGTGCGAAATTAATAGGAGCTCTTCACGCCGGTATCGGGCCAGCTATCAAGGATTCGCTTGACGGACTCAAAGAATCGCAGTTGAAAAGTCTAGAGGCTGAGTTCGCTCGGAACCCATTCGAGGGCGGAATGAAACCGAGCAGGACTGTCCGCACCAGAGCTGTTACTGCTGCTACCTCTGCAGAGCCTTTGGCGGTTGTGGCGTCCTCTGCAACTGCTCCTGATGCGCCTCGTGTGGACATTGGTCCGAAAATCACCGACTCATTCTTGGGCAAAATGGCTGATTCCAACTGGAAAATGCGTGCTGAAGCGCTGGAGGAGCTGGGAACGATCCTCAAAGCTGCGAATAATTCCATCGCGCCAACTGTTGGCGATCTCCCGAAGAGCTTGAGCGCTAGATTTGCGGATTCAAACAGAATGCTTGCCGTGACGGCGCTCAACTTGGCGGGTGAAATGGCTTGCGCCATGGGTCCACCAATTGAGAAAGTCGGTCGAGCGACGCTCTTGGATATTGTGAAATATTTTGGTGATAGTAAAAAGAATGTTCGCGAAGCCGCAATCAAGGCTTGCACGCGCTGGGCCGAAGCCATGGGCTTTGGCAAAGTGATTGCTTTTTTGGCTGAAAAGTTTCAAGAGTTGACTGCAAAAATTAACGCAGAGGGTAAAAAAGAGGCGTTAGACTGGTGCGCAGAGTTGTACAACAAGGAAGAGAATGGTGCCGACGACTCAATTTGTACTGGTGTACTCCACTTTGCAGCGGTCGGACTGAGCGATAAATCAACAGAGTCGCGAAAGGCGAGCGCCGTACTCATGCAGGCAGTCATGACAAACATCGACTCGGCCAAGATACTGTCCCTCACGTCATCCTTGAAGACTGATCTTAAATCAGCCATCGAATCCTATCTGAACAAAGGTAAAGCAACCGCGAGCTTCAAAACTGCGGGAACAGCGGTGATGGCCGCAAACGCAATGAAGACGGCGACTACAGCGGCTCAACGGAATGCGGCGCGCAAGGCGGCGACGCTGGGTGGTTCTGCGAAATCCACAGAGAATGCCGTCGCTGTGCCGACTGGGCCAGTCTTCCTCGTTGATACAGACAAAGCTGTGCGTATTCGTAAATATCCGAGAAAAGCAGTCAAGTTTGAAACTCTTCGGGATGAAGATCTGATGTTGGCGTACCGTGAGCTCAAGTCAGCGTCGCAGGGGCATTTCCGCGCTGACATTCAAAAGATGATGTTTACCGACGACATCAAGGCGCACCTCGCCGCTCTCGATGCGATTCACGAAGCGATTAAATCTGACGAAAGTGAGCTTATCAATAATTTCGATCTGCTCATGCGTTGGTTGATGCTCCGCATCAGTGAGGCGAGTCCGAATACGCAAGTAATGAACAAGGTGTTGGACGTAGTGCTCGACGCGCTCCACGCCGCGAGCGATCTGGATTATAAGCTCGCCGAGCAAGAGGCTGCCATTCTTTTACCGGTCATCGTGGAAAAGTCAGGTCACAACATTGAAACGATTCGAGAAAAATTCCGTTCCATCTCGCGAGCCGTTCCCACGGTTTACTTGGCTTCAAAGTTTGTTGGTTACCTCACCACGGGAATCGTAGAGACAAAGAGCTCGCGCACGAGGTCTGAATGTTTGGAGGAAATATCGCGTCTCATCGAAAGGCACGGGCTTCTCGTATGCTTGAGAGAAGATAAAACTTTGCAAGAAGTCATCAAGCTCGTCGATACCAGAGACATCAGCTTGAGGAATGGAGCATTAAATTGCCTCGCTTCGGCTTACAAGGTTGCTGGTGAGAGCGTTTGGAAACGCATCGGTCACATACCGACTGAGCTCGTCAAGGATGTCGTCACTGATAAATTCGCCCGCGTCGCTCGAGAGATGAGTCTCAACAATGAAGGCTCACCGGGTGACTGGCTCAAGTTTGATCCGATTCCTATCGCTAGCGCGCTTGATGGCGCCGCAGTGAGTAAGAGTGTGGACACAGGCGTGCTCGCCACGTCCACGTTGACCAACATGATGGGCGCGGCTTCTATATCTGAAGAGGTCGTAAACCCAAAGAAGAGTATTGTCTCTCAATCATTGTCAGCTCTGCCGAGCAGAACTCCGTTTACCCCGCGGACTGAGCCCATGGAGGTTGATGCGAGCGCGCACGTTGTGACCCCTGCTCCCGAGGATGTCAGAATTGGAGCGAGTACTCCAACCGTGAGAAGCCTCTTTCCAGACGTCTCGGCCCAAGCGACTTCAATGACATGGAAAAGTTTGCTGACGGCTGTGAACGATATAGATGAAAACGTTGCCGTTGAAGCCATGAAGGGTGTTTGTCACGAAATCATGAATGCCAAGGACAATGTCGCGCTTCACGCGTCTATGGTCGGCGACATCGATGCCCTTGTGAGTTCGCTCGTCAAGCGCATAGAGCACATCTTTATCACTGCCATCGCAAATCCATCCAAGGGCACGCGAGGATGCCGATACGTGCTGAACGCGCTCATGCAGATCCACCAAGAGCGCGTATTCGCCACCGCTGTGACTGAGCCGACGCAGCGTGCTTTCATCAAGCAACTCATCTTGATTCTGCTCGATGAGCGGATAATGACACTGGCTGACGGTGAATCTCTCATCAAGGCGGCGAACATGCTCATGATTGCCATGATGGAAAACTGCACGCGATCTTACACCTTTGTCGCCTTCTTGACGCTGCTATACGATCGTCCCATCAATGTGCCGGCGCGGTTTGACGATTTGCTCGTCAAGTGTCTGATCAAGCTCACGCGGTCGCTGCAGCTATCGATCGAAAACGTGCACATCCCGACAATTCTAGCTGGTATTCACGGCTATTTGAGCACGCTCGGAGTGAACGCCATCAACGAGCGCGCAGCAGCTGACGATCAAGGTTTGCGAGCCGTCAAGACGCTCTTGCACGAGATTACAAAGCACGTCGGCTCGGCTATCTACAGCTACTGCTCGAGCATTCCTCCGAGAACGCAGCTTCCAGCGCCGATGATATATTCGTTCATCGAGGTCAATTTGATGGCGCCCAGATCTGTGGCACCGCCAACGGGCGCGAAGTCGAGGATGAACCTTCAGTCGAGTCCGGGAACGAGCATCAAGAGCAAACTTGTTACCATCTTTAAAAAGATTGGAGAAAAGACGACCACGAGCCAGGGCCTGGAGGAGCTCTACCAATTCACCCTTGATCACCCCGATGAGGACCTGACTCCGCAATTGGAACGCACGAGCGAGGCGTTTCAAATGTACATTAAGCGCGGCTTGCAAAAAGTCGAGGCCAGCCGCATGAGGAGCAGCGCGCCGACGACAGCACCGCCGACGGCGACGCAGCCGTCTCCGGCGGCAGAAGCGAAATACAGCGTCGCATCCTTTAGAGAGAGATTGGCTCAGATTGAAGGAAACGTCGACGTCGATGCGGCACCGCCAATGTCGACAAAGGTTGACTCGAGTGACATGAGCGATTTGGAGCGTCTCAGACAGCGCATGAACTCCATCAACGCCCGAGCATCGGGAACAGCCGCTCCCTGATGCGCGTCGAAGCAGTCCCGGTACGATATAGAAGATACACACACAAGAATTTAGCAAGATGATTAGTTATAGAGGGCGGGTGAACATGAAAAAGTTGCAATGTGCAAACATATATATTGTAAAGATGCGTGTTGCGTATTCTGGTGTCAATAACTCGACGTTCATGTTTTAGCGTGGCGATCGACACAAAGCGCGCGCGTTGGTGAACAAAGCTAACTAGATGACGATGACAACAACGTGTCATGTTTCCGTCGTCGTCGTCGTCTAGTTCTTGCGGTTCTTGATGTAGTCAGCCAAACCAAGGAGCGGTCTAACCTTGACCGGGTCGAAGCCTTCCAACTCAGCCTTGGCCTTGCTAATCAGGTCGGCGGCGATGCGTTCGGATTCCTCCATGCCCACAAGGCTCGGGTAAGTCGCCTTACCGACAGCCACATCCTTACCGGCCGTCTTACCGAGTTCCTCAGAGCTTGCCGTGCAATCAAGGATGTCATCGACGACTTGGAACGCCAAACCAATGTTTTGCGCGTATCGCTCCAACTTGCCGATTTGTTCCTCTGAGGCGCCGCCGAGGATAGCGCCGGCGGTGACGCTCACCTCGAGCAAGGCGCCAGTCTTGTGCGCGTGAATGTATTGAAGCGTTTCAATGGTGACATTTTCCGGACCAGCGCCCTCGGAATCGATGTCGACCACTTGGCCCCCGACCAAGCCTTCGCTACCGACGCACTTGCCCACGTCCACAATCACCCGCAGCACCTTATCCGCGCTCACACCCTTTGTTTCGCGGCCAATGTACTCGAACGCGTGCGACAGGAGCGCATCCCCGGCAAGAATCGCCATCTCCTCCCCGTAAACCTTGTGGTTCGTCGGCTTACCGCGTCTGAAATCGTCGTTATCCATGGACGGCAAGTCGTCGTGGATGAGGCTCATCGTGTGAATCATCTCGAGCGCGCACGCCGTCGGCATCGCCGTATCCATGTCCCCACCGACGAGTTCACACGCCGCGAGACACAACGCCGGTCGAATGCGTTTCCCTCCCGCGAGAAGAGAGTACCTCATCGACTCGTGCAACCGCTCCGGGTACTGCATCGGCACCGATTTATCCAGAGCGTCTTCAATCTTGGCGTTTACGCCCACGATGTACGCGTTAAACTCCTTCTCCGAGTCCGCGCTCACCTCCTCCGCCTTCATCGCCGCCGCCTTCGTTCTCACCGCGATCGTCGTCGTCTTTCTCATCCCGCTCTCTCTCATCGCCCCGCGTCTCATCGCACCCGGCGTTTCGTTCCTCCTCATCGGCGTCGTCATCCTAACCCCACCGCATCGCATCATCGCCCTCGTGTTGATGATTGTTTGATGATTATTACGGCGACGCCACCGGCGGGTCGTTCACCCGTCGTCGTCGTCGTCTATTTCGTCTTTTTCGTCGTCGTCGCGCGCGGAAGAATCTCTACCGCCGCGCGCGCGTGCCTCCGTCCGTCCCTTCGTTCGAGCGGGTGTGACGCCCGTCCATCCCCGTCCTCGTCCTCGTCCACGTCGTCCGCCCCTATCCATAGCTCCATCGCTCCATCGGGAACAGGGAGGGAGGGACGCGTCGACCCGTTCGTTCGTTCGTCGTCGGTTTTTATTCCCCGCGAGAGGAATAAAATGAATAACGACGACTAGGTTGGCCATAATATAAGTGAGTGAAGTTAAGTGAAGTGTGGGGTTTAATATGGGTCTACGTCCAAGTAGTGATAGTGAGTAGTACCCCACCGGACCGAACGAGATCACGAGATCCGAGTCGTCCCCGATCTCGATCGCGATCTCGTGATCTCGATCGTGGTCTCGATCGGTCTCGATCGGTCTCGACCGGTACGAAACCTGGAAACGTACCGGTGACCCGGGATGGACGATCGGTGGATCTCATCGATCGATTCGTGATTCGGGTTTCGTCGGTCGACCGAATCGTTCGGTCTCGGGCGCGAGCGGCGGCAGTGATTGGTGCGAGCGAAGGATGACGACGATGATGATGACGGCGGCGACGATGCCGGCGGGTCGTCGTGTGCGAGCGGTTCGTGCGACGGGAACGACGCGAACGCGATGCGGACGGGGACGGGGACGAAACGCGACGCGGACGGCGACGTGCGCGGCGGCGAACGGAGAGACGACGACGACGACGAACGTGTTGGTCATCGGCTCGGGCGGGCGAGAGCACGCGCTGTGCTGGAGACTGGCGGAGAGCGCGTCGACGGGGAGGCTGTACTGCGCGCCCGGTAACGCCGGGATCGCGAGCGAACGCGGGGTGGAGATGGTAGAGTTGGACGAGCGCGATCACGCCGCCGTGGTGGGGTTTTGCGCGGAGAAGAAGGTTGGGTTGGTGGTGGTCGGACCCGAGGCGCCGCTCGTGGACGGTTTGGCGGACGCGTTGTCCGCGGCTGGGGTGCCGGTTTTCGGGCCGAGCGCGAGCGCGGCGAGGTTGGAGGGATCGAAGGCGTTTATGAAGGATTTGTGTGCAAAGTATAAAATCCCGACGGCGGAGTACGCAAAGTTTACCGACGCCGAGGCGGCGAAGGAGTACATCGCGTCGAAAGGGGCGCCGATCGTCGTCAAGACGGATGGATTGGCGGCGGGTAAAGGGGTCATCGTGGCGATGGAACTGGACGATGCGCTCAAGGCGGTGGATGATATGCTCAGTGGGGGCATGTTTGGTAGCGCCGGGGAGGAGATTGTGGTTGAGGAGTATTTGGATGGCGAGGAGGCTTCGTTTTTCGCCGTCGTCGGCGGCGGAAAGGCTGTGGCGCTCGCGAGCGCGCAAGATCACAAGCGCGTGGGCGACGGCGACACCGGTTTGAACACTGGTGGTATGGGTGCCTACTCCCCGGCCCCGGTGGTGACTCGGGAGATTGAGGAGATTGTGATGAGAGACATTATCAAGCCCACCGTGGACGGCATGGCGGCGGAGGGCTGCCCGTTCACCGGGGTCATCTTTGCCGGTTTGATGATTTCCAAGGATGGCAAGGTGAAGCTTTTGGAGCACAACATTCGCTTTGGCGATCCGGAGTGCCAAGTTTTGATGGCGCGCATGACGAGCGATCTCACCGAGTTGCTTCTCGCCGCCGCCACGGGGAAGCTCGACGAAGCTCGAGTCACGTGGCGAGACGACTCCGCCCTGGTTGTCGTCATGGCAGCGAATGGATACCCGGGCTCGTACGCCAAGGGTGAAACCATCTCTAATCTCGACGCCGCGGGCGCGCTCGAGGGCGTCAAGGTGCTTCACGCCGGTACTTCCACTTCGGATTCCGGCGACGTCGTCTCCAGCGGCGGCCGCGTCCTCGGCGTCACCGCGTACGGCGCCAACATCACCCAAGCCGCCGAGCGCGCGTACTCCGCCGTGGATACCATCCAATGGCCGGGCGGGTTCAACCGCAAGGATATCGGTTGGCGCGCCATCGCCAGAGAAAAGGAGAATCAGCGCTAATAACAACGCCGTGCGTACTTTTTTAATACTCTACGAAACAGTTGCTTTTGTTTGTTATCCACCGCACCGCACTGCTCGACGACAGACATGACAACCCCGACCGCGTCGCGATCCCCGCCGTCCACCGCCGTCGCGTCGCGCAGACGCCGCGTCTTCGAGAGGCGCCGTTCATCGTCGAGACTCGCCACCACCACCACCGCGTCGTCGTCGTCAAACGAGGCGTCACCGTCGTCTCTCGAACGACTCACGTCTCTCGCACCAGAAACGCTCGAAAGTCTCGTCGCGTCCGCATCGCCGCAGTTTCTCTTCCGACGCATGGTGCTCCTGCGTCGCCTCGTCCCGCGCGGGGACTTGTCGTACATGATATCACTGGAGCCGATGCTGGTTTCGGACGCGCTGAGCGACGAGGAGATTGAGTTTAGAGCGTTGGACGCGATGGACGCTTTGCGCGCCAGGGTTCCGTTTGACAACGTCGCCGAGTTCATGTTGGAACAGGAACCGAGTTTGTTGTTGGGATTGGACGGGCAGATGCGTTTGGATGAGATACGGGACGCGGCGGCGGAACACGAGGCGAATTTAGCGTCGATTGCGGGGGATGGGAAGGCCTGGTTGGGGGTCAGAGAGCAACAGTTTGTTTCCAATTTCTTCGTCAAGTGCTAGTAGCGCTCGCGTAGCACTTGTAGCAGTCTAGCAGTAGTCTAGTAGTAGTCTAAGTAGTCTAGTTACAGCAATTCTAATTTGCGTATGTTTCTATCGCGTTTGGCTCTCGCGGCGTTGAGCTCGGCTCTCGCGCGCGCGAGGGCGGAATTGACGCTATTCAAGCCGTTGAGTTGTCTGGGACTCAGCGGAGGCGACGTAGTCGTCGTAACCGATGGGGTGTTCGGCGCAGTCTTTGAACGTCGCTGAACAACAAAATATTCATCGTCGTCGTCTTCTTCTTCTTCGTCGTCGGAAATCTCTCGCACGTCGAGCTTCTTCGTGCTGCTCGTGACGCGCGTCAAACGAGGCTGCTGCTGCTGCTGCTGCGGATGATGATGATGATGATATCCTCCAGCAGCAGAAGAAGAAGACAAGAGAGCGTTGGTTCGTCTCGCGTCTTGTTCGAGCAAGGCGTTGATCTCATCCGTGAGTGCGTTTGAGCGTTTTTCGGTATCCTGGATCCTCAACCTTAAATCTTTTTCGCGAGCGTACGCCTTGTCCAATTCTCGCTTGAGCACGCTTCTTTCATCCTCCATGGACGATTCGCGCGCGTCGAGCGCCTCGATGTACGCCTCAGCTTCAGCCATCTTGGCGCGCATTTCAGCCATGGCTCGAGCGTGCGCCTCCGCTGCGCTCGTCATGGCGTTGCTCACGTGCTCGGACGCTTGCGCCGAGGCGGCGTCCATGGCGTCAATCTCTTGCAGCAATCCTTCGATGCGCGCTTCGCTTCCGGCGACTCGCTCCTCGAGCTTCTCCTTGAGCTGTCGCTGCTTGGTCAACGTGTCCTTTAATCGCTTAACCTCCGCCGTGAGGTCTTCGACGAGCGCGTTCAAGTTGGCAATCTCCGCCTCCTTGGCGCGCGTGGCGACGCCGCGACGCTCCGTTTCCGCCCGCTCGAGTTGTTCGAGTTCAAGTTTGAGGTTTTTGATGACGACGTCGCGTTCTTGGAGCACCTCGTCGAGCTGCTTGTTTGATTCATCCAGCTGTTGGCGAAGTTCGCGCTCGATATCCTTGCTACTTTCAGACAACTGGTGCGTTTGTCGCCGCGCCTCTGCCAACGCGTCGCGCAACTCTCGCAGCTCCGCCTCTGCTTCCCGATTGACCCGATTGTTTTTCTGCTTGACCACGTCTGGTGTTCTATAAAGCAAGCTACCGTTTTTCTTCTTCTGACTGCTGCCGCTCACGCTCGCCGCTTTTTCGGCGAGCTCGAGCTCGCCGAGCAAGCGCTCCACCTCGGAGCGCATTTCCAATTCCGAAGCAGTTTTGGCGCGCGCAATCTTCTCTTCGTAATCCGCGCACACGGATTCGTGCGCGTCGAGAACGGCGCGCAGTAAATCCCCGATTCGCTGGGACGAATCCTCCGGCGGTTCGATCCAAATTTTCGGATTTTCCGCCACTCGTCGCGCGGTTTCGCCCTCCACGAGTCCCGCGTCGGCAAACTCGGCGGTAAACGCCGTCACCGTGCGACAAATATCATCCAACAAGAAACCCGCCGCGGATGGGGTCATTAAAGTCTTCTCGAGCGTGGATTCCGAGACCCCAATCTCCTCTTTAAGCCGTTCAATCTCCGACCGTTGTCTCGACACCCGCTCCGCCGAGGCTGCCAACTCGTCCGTCAGACTCGCCCGCTCGAGCGCGCGTTCCAACTCGACCCGTTTCAATTCGTTTCTACACCGCTCCGCATCCAGTTTCGCCGCGTCGCGTTCCGCGTTCGCCAACCGCAGCGCATCCGGGTCCGACGCGGCGTCGACGACGACGACGTCGTCGTCATCACCATCACCACCACCACCACCATCACCGTCGTCGTTCCCCGTCGTCATCGATACCGTCCGTCCACCCGAATCCGAACGACGCCTCGACTCGCGCGTCGCATCCATCGCAGTCGTCGTCGTCGTCGTCGTCGTCGTCGTCCTCTTCTTTTTCATCCTCCTTCGCATCGCGTGCACCTTTGCCCTCCACGTCGACGTCGACGGTTTACGACCGTCGTCCTCGTCGTCGACATCGACGTCGTCCTCCGCGTCGTCCCCGTCGACGCGTCCGCGCGACGACGACGTCGTCCAGCGCATCGCGTCCACGCGACGACGACGACGCGTGAGACCGAGTGCCGTTCGTTCGTTCGTTCGTTCGTTCGTTCGTTCGTTCGTCTGTCCATGTTTGAAAAATTCACGTTGTTTGAAAAAAAAATATGTACGTTATCACTGTTTACCCATATGTATAAATATCGCATCGACAGAGGGGAACCGCCCGGTCCGTGTCTGTCTGTCTGTTGGAGGATCAAACAATCAATCGTCATCACGTGGATGGATCGTTCGTCGGTCGACGACACACGCGGACGCCGCAGCGACATCGACTCGCTCGCCGACGCGCGCATCGAAGAAACGTCTCGACGTCGACGTAACCGATAACCGATAACCGATAAGCGAACAATCATGCGGGAAGTGATCAGCATTCACATCGGCCAGGCTGGGATTCAAACGGGAAACTCGTGCTGGGAGCTGTACTGCCTCGAACACGGGATTCAACCGGACGGACAGATGCCGAACGACGGCGTCGCCGCGGGGGTGGAGGACGATTCGTTCAACACGTTTTTTTCGGAGACGGGGGCCGGGAAACACGTGCCGCGATGCGTGTTTCTCGACCTCGAGCCGACGGTGATTGACGAAGTCCGAACCGGGGCGTACCGACAGCTGTTCCACCCGGAACAGCTCATCTCGGGGAAAGAGGACGCGGCGAACAACTTTGCCCGCGGACACTACACCATCGGTAAGGAGATTGTCGACGTGGCGCTGGATCGCATTCGCAAGTTGGCGGATAACTGCACGGGACTTCAAGGCTTTTTGGTGTTCAACGCCGTGGGCGGCGGCACGGGATCCGGTCTCGGGTCTCTGCTCCTCGAGCGCCTCTCCGTGGATTACGGCAAAAAGTCCAAGCTCGGGTTCACCATTTACCCGTCCCCCGCGGTGTCCACCGCGGTGGTTGAGCCGTACAACTCTGTGCTCTCCACCCACGCCCTTCTCGAGCACACCGACGTCTCGGTGATGTTGGACAACGAAGCCGTGTACGACATTTGCAGAAGATCTCTGGACATTGAGCGCCCGACGTACACCAACTTGAACCGCTTGCTCGCGCAAGTGATTTCGAGCCTCACCGCGTCTTTGCGTTTCGACGGCGCACTGAACGTCGACGTGACCGAGTTCCAAACCAACTTGGTGCCGTACCCGCGCATTCACTTTATGTTGTCGTCGTACGCTCCCGTGATTTCCGCCGAAAAGGCGTACCACGAACAACTTTCTGTCGCTGAAGTCACCGCGAGCGCGTTTGAACCGGCATCGATGATGGCCAAGTGTGATCCGCGTCACGGCAAGTACATGGCGTGCTGCTTGATGTACCGCGGCGACGTCGTGCCAAAGGATGTCAACGCGGCGGTGGCCAACATCAAGACGAAGCGCACGATTCAGTTTGTCGACTGGTCGCCGACCGGGTTTAAGTGCGGGATCAACTACCAACCGCCGACCGTCGTTCCGGGCGGTGATTTGGCCAAAGTTCAGCGCGCCGTGTGCATGATTTCCAACAGCACAGCCATCGCGGAGGTTTTCTCCAGGCTCGACCACAAGTTTGACTTGATGTACGGCAAGCGCGCCTTTGTCCACTGGTACGTCGGCGAAGGCATGGAAGAGGGCGAGTTCTCTGAAGCGCGCGAAGACTTAGCGGCACTGGAACGGGATTACGAGGAAGTAGGCGCACCAGATTCGTCCACAGCCGATTTCGGCGAATACTGAGCTCGTCCTCCCCGCGTTCGCGCGCTCGACCCCGAGACGCGCGCCGAAGTGACACACACACGATGATGATGATGATGATGATGATGATGATGAGAAATCGTATCAATATCAAAATAAATGGTACTACGTAGTGTTGTATAATGTCGCATCCTTTGCGACACTCAATCAATGAATCAAACAATCAATCAATAATCATCCCGTCGCGCACGTTTCAATAAAAAGTACCGGTAGTAATCAAACCATTCGACACACCATGACGCAACAACACAAAAGTAGCGCCGGCGTCGTCGTCACCGCCGGCGCGACGACGACGAACCGGTGCGTCCCAACTCCATCCATCGTTCGCGCGCTCACTCGCGCCGCCGATGATGACGGTACGACGACGACGACGACGAAGGACGACGATGGTGAACTCAAAGAAGCGCGCGCGTTCGTCAGCGCACTCGAGGATGCGTTCGACGAACTCCTCGTCGCGTCCACGTCGTCGTCATCCTCGGCGGCGGTACTTTTAGCGTGCGCGACGCACGCACCGTCTACAAATGACAGGTTTCGTCTTCCTCTCCCTCCGTGGAGCGACGAAACCGCGGCGAACGCGGCAACCGTCGCGTACGAAGAGCGCTTTGTTCGCGAGAGCGACGGAGCTTCCGTTGTCGTTTCAGAGTGTTTCAAAGAGATTTGCGTCGCGGCGATCGCGCCGGCGTTGGGAATAATTGATGATAAGAATGCAGCAGTAATTGACGACGATCTGGGTAGGTACGGAGCGCGCGTCGCGGTGCGACAATTATCGTGGTGTCTCACGCGCGACGACGTTTGGGCGGCGGCAAAAAAGACGGATTCGGATTCCAACATAGTAAGCGCGGCGGCGCTTCCGTGCGTGTTGCGAGCGATGGATTACCCCGATGAAGAGGTGAGAATACGTGGGACTCAGTGTGCGTCAGAACTCGTCAAGCGATGCAAAGACGGGTATGTGAATATTGGAGGACTCGGTCTTTCAAAAGTCTTGCTCGAAGCCGCGCGTTCGTGTCTAATCGGCGCGACGGAGGACTTGTGGCCGCACGCTCTGCGCGCGACGTGCGATTTAACAATCATCACGGCTGCTGAAGATGCAGCAGCAGAAACGTCGTCGTCGTCGTTCGACTCCTCGTCCTCCTCCTACCGAAGGACGTTGACGCTTGCCCTGGATTCAGCGTGCTTGCGCGCCATGGATGTCAAGTACGCGACGAGCGTTGTCGAGTGTTTCCCTCGATTAATTCGAGCCGCAAAGGCGTACGTCGTCGTCCACCTCAAACGTTTGCTTCCGTTACTTTGCGGGTACATGCAATCGTACAAGGATGAGGTGGCCATCGGCGCCGCCGATCTCTTAATCGTCGTTGTCGAATACTCTTGGCCGCGCGCGCGAGCGCACTGCGAGCAAATGTGGCTGCCCATGAAACGCGCGTACGCTGAGGCGGACAGTCGAGTGGGTACAAACGGCGACGTTTTGCGTCGCAAATTGGAAAAACTCGCCGCTTTGCTCCAGCTCGCGTGCGGGGAAACGTTTGAGGAACTGTGCTGGAAAAAAAAAGGAGACGACGTTCCCGAACACGCACGCGGTTTGGTCCGCTTTCTCGAGTCGCTTCCGCCGCGAGTAGTGTCTTAGACTGTTAGTTAACGAAAAGCCTGTGTTGTACAATTACTACGCCTCCTACGGGGGTACCTACTATTAGTCTTTGATTTCGAGTCGCAGATTTGGAAATCCGCTCTCCTCGCGGTGCTCGTGAAACAGTCGCGCGATTTCGTCGTAATACGCGCGATGTGCATTTAACACGTCGCTCTCTCGCGCCTCGCCGCGAGCGTCCGGTTCTGGAACCGACATGGGCGCGCCGATGACAAAGGTGAGCGGAACGCGCGCTGGGATGGGTAAAAAGCCGAGGTATCCGACGGCAAAGAGGGGCATCGCCAAACGAAATCGAGAGTAAAAGTATCGCCCCGGATGGCGCAAGATGTTTCGCCACGACGAACTCTCGCCGAAAACGACGACGGGTACGAGTTTTGCCCTCTCCTCGATCGCCATGCGCACAAACCCTTTGTGCTTCGTGCACAGCGTGATGACATCCTCCGATAACCCGCCGACGTGTTCGCACATTTCCCCCTGACCACCGGGGCAGACGACCACCGCGCCGTCGGCGCGCAACGACGATTGAAACACTTCTCGGCTCACGCTTCGCACGCCGAGCCACGCCGCCATTTCGCGAACGAAAGGCGCTTTGAACAACACGGACGCCGCCAACGTGACTGGTTTCACGTTTCTATATTTTTCACTAAACGCCGGGAGCATCCAAAACCACACCGCCCCGGCTGGAATGAGCGAGTGCGGATGATAACCGAAAATCAACGGAGCAGATTGTTTTTCGCCGGCGTCACTATTATTGTCGTCGTCCGCGGCATCATCGTCGTTCGCAAAGACGAGCCGCACGTCCCCGTACCACGATTTTGCCGCTGATTCCACGACATCGGCGGCCCAACTCTGAAACGCGTCCCATTTCCTCCGTCCTTGTTCGAGTTCCTTTTGCGCAAAGACGTAACTCGAAGCGTAAAACGCGCAAAACGCGACGAGCGCAAATCTCCCCAAAAACCACCCAGTCGCCAGCACGGCAAAAATCAACGCCTGCGGCGCGTGAAGCACGTTGAGCACCGCCAATAATTGCACCACTCTCAACGCGTTCCGGGCATCCAAGTTTCGTAACGACGGTCTTGACGTTGATTTCGATGAAGACTTCGCGTCGGCGCCTTTGTCGTCGTCGTCATCCTTACTCGCGAAAAACGCCAACGAAAACGCCACGCAAATCTCCCCCAAAATCCCTAAAACCAACGATCCAACGCTCAACACCGCCGTCACGCCCCCACCGTCGTCCCCGATCACGTTCCAAACCGCCCCGACGCCGCACGCCAACGACGCGCTCGCGCACGTCCAACCAACAGCTTGCAAGGCGACGAACCGACGTCGTCCTCTCGCGAACGGTTGCCACGCCCTCCACCCGCGTCCGTCGTGCAGCGCCGATCCCAACCCGAAATTCGTCGCGCACGTCGCGCACACAGCGACCATCGCCAGCGTCACGCACGTCGTCGTCGTCGTCGTCGTCGTCGTCGTCGTCGTCGTCGTCCAACTGTCACTCGACGCGAGCCATGAATGCGATGCGACCGGTGATTCGTCATCGACGCGCATGTC
>Ga0255778_10000630_pt1 | contig 32157 bp, 27 predicted proteins | sample 071ome_31_FD_179976 | JGI IMG/M metagenome (GOLD analysis project Ga0255778, IMG submission 179976) | Coastal salt marsh microbial communities from the Groves Creek Marsh, Skidaway Island, Georgia - 071405CT metaG (version 2) | ecosystem: Environmental > Aquatic > Marine > Intertidal zone >...
CAAGCGTGCCACTTGGTGAAGCGTCATCAGGTTTTCCAACGGCGACTCGATGAGAAGATTGATCACCTACGATGATTTCAGCAATATTTACTTTGTTACTGGCTTCGTGAGTCAAGAAGCTGGTATTTGTACCAGATGAAACAATCTCTATATTGTTATGTCCAGAAACCCCTATACCGGCATCTTGACCAATGTAAGTATTGAAATTGCCACTTGCGTTACTAGCTGCTAGTCCACCAATAGCAACTGTGCGTTCTAGTTCAAGACCCGACAGTGCGGCGTTTTGGCCGATAGCAATTACATTATCTAAAGTTTCTGCGTACCTACCGACGCCGGGACCAATAAATGTACTCTTTGAGACATCCCTACTTTCAACTGATGCTTTGTTTCCAATGGAGACAACTTCTCGTAAGTCAAAAGATCCACTTGCTGATTGCTCACCAATAAAAAGAGAATCTAATACACCACTAGAACCCTTGAGTGAATCTGACCCCAGTGCAACAGACATGGTTACGCCAGAAGCGTCTTGTGCGACATTTTTACCCATCGCAACAAACGCTGAAGAAGAATTAAGTCCAGAGGCAGCTTCTTCCCCAATAACGACAATGCTATCGCTGCCAGCACCGTGAGCAAAGGCATTTTTTCCAACGGCAACGACATCTGTCAGGTCGTCCGCATTAAAGGCCGACTTGCTACCTAGAGAAATAACGTTGTATAGTCCACTACCAAGTTGCAATGCCTTGTAGCCCACCCCAACCAAGTCTTCAGCGTATCTAGTAGACGCACCCGCAGAGCCACCAACAACAACAATCCTGTCGGCATCTTCAAGGGTATTACCAGCACCACTACCGATTATCACAACATCTTGCAGTCCACTTGAACTAGCACCAGCATTACCACCAATATTTACAACAAATAGGTTTGTCTGGTCTGCATATTCACCAGTATTATTACCAACCCTAATTACATTACTGTCAAAGATTAATTGTTTAAAGTATCCAGATGCAGCATTGAGAGTACCTTCTCCGTCTACATCTAAGGTGTATTGAACACTGTCTACGGATGCGTCTTTGCCAACTGCAAGTCTATTGTTTGTTGCGTCATAAAAAATACCACTATCATAAGTAATATTGCCGCTAGTTGAATAAAGAGCTACCATTCCGGGAACAAATGGCGTAGCTGCTGTATTTTGAGTTCCGTCGTCAAGACCTGCGTCTTGCTGAATAACAAAGCTAAAATCAGCCTGAAGCTCAGATATGGGTAAATCGCTTGAGACCAATCGTCTAAATGTTGGAGGCCCATCTGGACATGGGTCACAAGCACCACTGGCGGGACCAGCAAATACCGTAGCTACTGACTGATCAGAAAAGTCAATAATCTGGTCAACAACACCGCTAAGTTCGATAACACCATTGGCGGATGTGCCCTTGCGATTTCTCAAGAATGGCTCTAGTTGTGTACCACCAGATGCAGTAAGAAGCGTATCAGTTAATTGACCGCCAGAGAAAGCGATACCAGATCCACCATCTACAAAACCAGAGGCTCTAACAATCGAGTCCGCAACCAAGCCTCCGACATCAATCGCATACTCAGGGTTTGGTTGATTAATACCTAAGAAACCGTTAGTGTCATCCCAAACAAGCTCAGAGTCATAATTAAGAATTTGTTCATTTTTCCAGAAAGCAATACCGCTATGCTTTGGCTCTTTTACATCAGTGTCAAGTCCAGCACCATTGTAAACAGAGGTCTTTCCGGGATAGGTTACGAATACCTCTTTTAATCCACGACCAAAACCAATTGGTTGACCAGATGTGGCATAATTTCCACCACTTATACCGACAGTATCTACTGGATTAGCACGCTCAGTAACTCTATAAAATGTTTGTCCGGGATACTCGTCAAATGTCAATCCACTAACAGCGGTAAATGGTCCATCACCAAAACCAACACCACTAAGAGCAGCAGATTTATTTAACCAAACAGGATAGAAAAAACCGTTCTGACCGTCTGTTGGGCCGCTATTACTAGTACCCTCTACATAATAAGGTCCGACCTGAATTTGAGAGCTTCTAATAGGGTTTCTGGTAATAATTCTGCTAGAGCCAAGTCCACGGTACTCACCAGAACCTATTTCGTAGTCGATGTTGTCCGTAATTGCATAAAATACAACATCTCCAGATGCGTAAAAATCGGCAAAAGAACTAAACCCAGAAACCTTACCGTCAAGGACAATACTACCTGTCCCCTCCGTTCTGGACGTTTCTTTAATTCTATCTGCTAGGAAAAAATTTGACATCTAAACTTCCCTTAAATTTAATTAAAACGTTGGTGATGCACTTTCATCTATCATAGTTGGGACAGTGCCAGATGTTTCATTCGGACTATACCCGTAAGCAACAAAGCTACAGACCTTACCATCAACATATTGACCAGCTTCGTCTTGGATTACATAGGTAACGGATCTTAGCATGGTTCCGTCGTCACCAGACCTAGCAACACAAGCAACGGTATTTACGTCCATATCCAGAAGGTTCGAATCTGAAGTAGTACCGTTAGAAGTTCCGATGGCAACAAAATCGTTGTTTTCGAATGTTCCAGATGGGAAAGTAATCTTTAGCTTACCGGCTTCTCCCTTTCTAGCAATACTCTCAATATTATGCCAAGAGTAAATCTCTGGCACATTTCCAGCACCACTAGCACTGAAATATGCCCAAGCCTTGGCAACACCTTTTGCATTTTCTAAAACTGAATTATCTGTATTCGCCCACCGCATTGTTCCAGAGACATAAATCTCTTGCTCTGTGGCAGTAGGATTGGTTTGAACAAACTTAAACCCAACATCATCAATACCAGAACAGTTAATCCAGTTCTCTGTTGATCCATCGTTGGTGGACATATTACCCTGTAGAGGGCGAGAACCATCCCTGTTGTAATATTGAGGGTGGGTATCGTTTCCAAGACCTTGAAGATTATCGTGGTTAATACCTGTATCACCAAGCCAAGGCTCAGTCTGCCTCTTGGTTTGCTTGGTCGCATCGTCTGCATTTGGAAAGAAGAGTCCAGATTCTACGATAAGGTCTCCATGATCAGCACCTGCACTGTTTGAGGTTGCATCGGCAGTAGAAAACTTTACAGCGTTAAAAAATGGAAACTCTACCTCAGTATCCCCACTAGCCACAATTTTATTGATGGAAAATGCCATATCTTCCATATTGTGACGGACATCGTAAGCCGAGATCAAACCAGCATTATTATCTGCTAATTCAGAACTGATATTAGTTATTAATTCACCTGAATTTAGTTGGTTGGGCATCTTTCTAACTCTCCTGTTTAGTATTCAAAATATCCACCGGCTCTGTGACCGCCGTAGTTATTCCTAGAAACGTAGTCTGAACCCGGACTGTAAGGGCCAAGAATTGCTTGACCGCCAATACTGTTTCCAGCCCGATACTCTAGTAATTGTTGTTCGTATTTTTCACAAAGGTCTTTATAAAGAACTGCTAGGGTTTGAGTCACTCCGCGAAGGTCAATCGCAGAAGGACCATCCTTGATTGAGATGGCATTTCCAGACTCACTCCTTATTGCACTTCCTATTATTATACACGCAGCACGTAAGCAGATCAAAGTTATAAAAGCCTTGTCTTCAGTTTCGTCTGTAGGGTCTGGATCAAGTGTGCAATTCTCGACATTGATATCGTATGTTTTGTTAAAATCGACATTCATCTGGGTCAATTGCCCAGCAACAAGAATAGTTGTTTCTATTCTATGATCTGAATATGTATAATTGTCTGGGTCTACGTCGTCAATCAAGTATCTGACGATAGTTCCCATTTGACCTTGCCAAGACATAATTTACCCCCTAGAGATTACAGTGAACCTTGAATGTTGCTGTGGTGCTATAAAACGTCCCAGACGTAAGAGCAACCTGAGCTTGAATTTTGTAAACGCCCGCTGCGTTTAAATCCCCGGCAACAACAGCGTAGTACATTTTGCCGTCTGTGCCGTCAGTTTCCAAAGTCCCTGTTCTGCTTAATGTAGTGCCATCTGGTCTTTTTATAAAAATAGACAAACTTGAAGCGGATGAAATATCTACAACGCTACCATCGTCTTTTATAGTAATAAGCAGCTTTGTGCCTACATCTCCTTCGTGTATGTAGCTTGCCATTTTTAACCTTTACAGTAAATTCCAATTTTGGTTTTTATCTATTTTTAAGTCTTTAGACAACTCTCTATCAATGTATACACTGAAAGTGGGTTCTTGGTTAATGTATGTTTCTAGCGATTTATCTACCTGAATTTGCAAATCCACTGGTAGGGCACCGTCAATCAGTAGTTCATAAAGATACTTCTCTCCTGTAAGCTCTTGCTCAGGAAAATCGGATATGGGTACTTCAGCCCAAGATGAACCACCGTATATCATACTCTACACCTGCGGGTCAGTGATTGTAACATTAGCAGCAGCTTCCGCAGCAGCAATAGCCGTCTGTTTAGCCAGCTTCACTTCGTAAGCTTTAACATTTTCTGCCAAAAAGTTACGAACAATTTTATTTGAAAACACCGCTTTAGACTCTGGGTTATCAATGAGTCTAGCATTTGTTTCACTTTCTGGTTGAGAATCGTCAAAGTCTGGATTTTCAACCTGTTCTGGTCTGTTATAATTTGCCGCAACAGCGTCTAAAACCCTAGAAACATCTGCGTCAGCAATTTCAACTGAAAATTGTGCCATCTTAATCTCCTAGTAAAATTTCAGGGTTTAATTCCCTATAAACAACAACTCTTGTGTCACTGCAATTTCCACCATAACCATAGTTTGGATCAGTATCATTATAACATAGTTGATCTGGTGCTTGGTCTCCATATGCACTGCATGTATCTACAATGTATTCTACACGAAATCTCCCAGATTCCGCACCCATGTCGTTAATAATATCTCTAATGTAGTAGCGATACCAGCATGGTTCAAATGGTAGGGGTACTGGATTGTCTGTCTCCGCTACTAATAAATTATCTCCAATCTGCACAAGTTGAACACCGCTATTTGGGTGGGCACCTTCGTATATCAAATCCAAATCATAAAGAGGACCACTTCCTGTAACATTGTCTAAAAATAATTGTTCACTGTGCGGCCCAACGGATGGATCGCCACTACCGTTCATTATGTCAAAAACTTGATAATTGTGGTGGAATAAACGCCTCATGTCGTCATCTTCTATAAATGAGACCGGAGGGTTTAAGACCTGTTTTCTCGCCATTATAAATTATATCCTATTACATATCCGTCGTACTGGTTCGTGGCAGTACAAATAAATCCAAAAACATCCGTCTTACCCCCTGTTTCCGTTAGTGTTGGCACTAAGTTTCCGGGCCACTTTATCGTAGAGAACCACGTAACAGTCCTACTACCAGTACCATCCTGAACCAATCTAATAATAAATTTCTGTCCAACGTCTACATTCGAGAGTGCTAAAATCCTGTTACCACCCAATGTAACGGTGTGAGTATTTGCCTCGTCCATATTGAATGTTATAGTTGCACCATCGGTATTGGACTCAATAGGGGTCTTGAGTCCACCGGCTAAAAACATTCTTTTAAATTGTAGGCTTTCACTTCCTATGTCGTAAACATCATTTGTTACTGGTAAAAAGTGCCCGTCCTCAGAAACCTTTACCCTATCCACTGCCGCAGACGCATCAGCAGCAGCAGTAGCGATAATAATAGATGTAGCATTGGATGATGTTTGAAACGCACCCTCTGCATTAGCACGAACCTTTGCAACAATATCAACCGCAGCACCACCATCGGTTTCGGAAGGTGCTGCAAATTGTAACTGACCAACGGTATCGTTGGCAGTAATTTGGTTGTCAAAATTGTTTTGCAGAGTTATGCTAAACATTTAATCCTCGTTATACAATATACCAAGCAGAGCCGTTGGAGAAGATCGTAGCAGCTTCATACTGAGAGTACAGCGTTAAAGTTCCACCATCCACAGTTGATGCAGACACCGTATTTGCACTAGAATCAATCTTCTTGATGTGAACAATTTTACCTTCACTGTGAGATGGTAGTGTCAGTGTTACATTACCACCAGCAGTATCAGCATCGACCGTTACGATATCACCCGTAATGGTATCTGACGTTGCAGTAACCGCCTGAACATCTCTAAACCGTTTGGCTTCGGTAATACCAGCATCTTTTACTCGCAAAGCATCAGTGTTAATTTCAATAGTAGTATCATCTACATTAGCTGAAAGTGCCGAACCGCCACCACCGCTAAGACCATCACCAGCGACCGAAGTTGCAAGTTTGTTTTCATCAATACTAGCGTCTACAACAACACCGCTAACAGTGTGATTACCACCATCTGCTGCAACTGTAAAATTGATAGTTGGACCATCCGTAAAGATGACTTGTTCACCATCATCTACGGTTCCGGTGGTTACTCTATCACTAACGATAAAGTTACTAAATCCACCAAGACCAGAAACAAAGTTGCTTCTGTTGATTCGTTTTAATGCGTTTGCATCATCATCGTAAATGAGAATATAATCGTTAGCTGCATCTACGGAGGTAAGTTCAGCACGATTAGTAATAATACCACTAGCGGGTGCCCACTGGAGTTCAACCGCACCAGTTCCATCAAAGGCTACAGTATTAGAACTGGCTTCGTTATTTCCACCAATCGAGAAGTCTTGGCTAGAAGCTAGAGCCGTTGCTGTGTCAGCATTGCCCGTAACATCCCCCTCAAGATTTGCAACCAAACTAGCAACTGTGTAACCAGCACCACCGGTATTTACTGTCGTGGTTGGCTTTTCTGTTAAGCTGTGAAAAAGTCTATATTTCTCATCGCCAGCATCTCTGAATAAACCAGCGTACTCAATTGTTGACCCAGCATCGTCACTATACTGACTGAAGAAACCAAGGTCAACACTGTCAGCGTTATTGCCAGAGCCCAAGAAAATAAGCGGATCTTCAACCGTCAGGTTGTTCGTGGCAACCGTTGTGAGCGTTCCATTAACCGTAAGGTTTTGGGTAACACTTAGGCTTTGGCTGACTGTGACATTGCCATTGGCAGCAATGGCGATAGCGTCTGGATCTGATACAGATCCAATATTTCCCCCATCTGCAATTTTGAGATTGGGAACTTGAATATTACCAGCGGCACCGTCTTCAATCAAGAAGTTAGAATCAGAGTAATATGTCTGCTGACTCCCCTGCTCCCCAAAGAACACGATTCCGCTAGTATTTCTATTATACGGTTGGTATGACATATTTTAACCCCTAAGAAATAAACCAGTTTGAATTATCTGAAATTAAGGTGATGCTCTCATATGTATTATACACGGCAATCTGCGATTGACCGTCAATAGTTTGAGAACCACTTCCTACTAATACTCCTGAGTTACTTCCTGCCTTTAATTTTACCATTATTTCCTTACCGCCCTGCCCTGCTGCGGTTGGTACGTAAACGTTGATTGGTCCTGAAGTTGTGTCCATAAATACCACATCTGAGCTATCAGACATGCTAAAATCTGCTGTAATATTGTTGTATGTTCTAGTTGACGACCCGCCTACAGCAGAACCGTTAAAAGTTAGTGTGCCAGAATTATTGTATAAAACATTTGTAGTATTGGTAGGAACACCTTCTAAAAGTTGAAGACCACTACCAAGTTGTAATTGTCTATTTCCACTATCAAATATAAATAGCGGGTCTGTTTGTGAGCCACCAGCGGTTGTGTCAGATATAGCTGTGACAAACGGAACACCGCTTAAATTTAACTCTGCTTCTGATTTTAAATCGCCACCACCTAATTTTGCATTACCAACTTGAACAAGCACAGAACCATTGGAGCCATGACTTCTAATTACATGACCAATAGTAACTTTATAATTAGGAATTGTTGGCGAGACGTTTACGCCACTACCAATTTGTGTGGCAGACAAGAATATTTCATCACCAGTAGAATAATGAGACGTGTCTACATTTCTAACAATACCATATGTAGTAACATAGCCAAAAGAACTATCTTCAATGTTGTGGGTAGCAAGACCGACTATTTGAGAAAGAGATTCCGAGGTTGCGATTGCTCCAGATATTGTGGGGGCAGCATTTCCATGAGAGCCAGTAATTAATACAGCGGTTCCATTTGTGATGGTTGCTCCAGTATTGTTTCTAACTCTTAAAAACTGCTCTTGACCAAGCTGTAATGTTACGTCCGCCTCGTCATTGTATAAACTAAGCGTGTGGTTTTCATTATCATAAAATAGTCTACCTTCTAAATGTGGAGGTTGTGACCCATTTCCTAATAATGTCATGTCAAAAGTGTCAAAATAACCACTTGTAGCTGTTATATTTCCGCTAGTAAAAATAGAGTTAGTTGTGTTTGATCCGCGATCTGTTACTTCTTGTAAGTTAAACGTATTATCAGCCCAACCACTAACGGCAGCGTCACCAGCGTCTGCGTAACTACCCGCCCAACCGCTAACGGCATTATCACGGCTTGTCATAGTGCTGTCAGCCCAACCACTAACGGCAGCGTCACCAGCGTCTGCGTAACTACCTGCCCAACCACTAACAGCAGTAGCACTATGGTCTTGACTGTCTACGTAGGCTTGTGCCCAGCCACTAACAGCAGCGTCTTGTAAATCAATATAACCAGAAATAGAAGAGTCGTCATACAACAGTCCAGAAACAGTAATAATATCAGAAGAGTTTTGGTCAACTTGCCCAGATGCATAAACTGCAATTCCTGAAACCGCATCTAAATCTGTAGAACTTACTGTAAGTGCAGTATTTTGGAATGTTCCGTCTGGGAAATAGATGCCACTAGTCAGAGTGACCGAGTCCATCCTACCACTACCATCTACATCTAGTTCATAGATAGGAGAGTCAGTTAAAATACCTATTTTACCACCGCTATCTATAACAGATAGAGTTGTTCCCAGAGAATCTTCCCATCTTTGTAGATCTGATACATTTAGTAACGCACCCTGAACTGTGAGGGCAGGATAGAGTGGTGACTGATTGTCTATGTAAACACCAGTGTCAGAGCTTGCTCGAAATATAAGATTTCCTTGGTGTTGAACAGAAAAACCAAGAGTATTAGCAATAGAGAAATAATTACTTGTATCACTAACAGATCCAACAGACCCGTCTCTACCAAAGATATATCCAAATGTAGGAGTTGCCGTTTGATCTAGTGGGTTAGTTTTTAAACCAAGTCTCCATAGCGGAGAAACATTAGCATCCACCCAAAGAGAAACCGTCTGATTTGTTCCATCGTCTTTGTATGCATGGAAAAAATTACCAGCAGAGTTTGGACGAATAAGTGTTAAGAATTTAGCGGTGATTTCATCTGCATCTATATCACCACCTAGATTTAAATCTAAATCACCAAGAACGGACAGGTCGCCACTTACAAGGGTGTCGCCACCCACAACCGTGTCACCATTGACGCTAAGTGAGCCCTGTAAGTTAGAGTCACCAGAAACAAATATTGTATCAACGGTCAAGTCTTTGATATTTCCATCTCTTGTGGAAACAATGTCAACAACTTGAACTCCACCATCTGGATCTTCAATAAATGCCCTAGAAGCAGGAAGCGTACAGAAAACAGTGGACACGCCCTCTAGGGTAATCTTAGAACCGCCAGTAGAGCTATCAAATACCACGTCTCTGGAAATAGAATTTGAAGATGCCGTGTAAACACCCTGACCAACTTCCCACCGAGAATTGTTCTCGATAGTGTAATATGTGGTGTTACCGTCGCCAATACCAGTGTTGAATGTCTGAAATGAACCGTAAGCACCGTTGAGAACTATATCTCCGGTGCCGGTTGTGATTGACGTTTCTTTTACTCTATCTGATATAATAAACATTAGATATTAGGTTTCCACATATAGTAGTAAACTGCCCCAGCAGGAGACCTGCGGCTGGGGTGTCTTGATGATGGTGGTAGGGGAGCACCGACAATAAGGCTTTCGTAATTACAATCCACCCGATCTCTCTCGCCTCCAAACCCGTCGTTTTCGACAAAACTAGCAACTGGTTTTCCATATCTTGTAACCGCAGTATTACCATTTTCATCTACATAAACTCTGACGACAAAAATTCCGGGGTAATACTTGCTTTCAAATGGGTTGTACACTTCTCCTTTAATAGTATATAGTCCATCGCCAACCGAACGAGCCCAATTTGATGTTGATGGATCGGAGAATATTCTATACAAGTAATTTCCATCACCAGCCACTTCTGGGTATAGTTCCGACTGTATGTCTGGAAAACTTGCAGAATATTCTCTCCAGTCATTGCCTCCGAAATAATAAATTACGCTGCCAATGCTGCCGTCCCTCAAGTTAGAAAGTTTTATGTATCCATCTTGTTGTGCAAACACGTCGGTGTCATCAATTGTGAAATATTTAATAGGATAATAATCTACTGAGACTTCTACAACCCCTTCTGTTTCAAGCGTACTTATAAGGCTTAATTGACCAAATTCAGCTATAGAGCCAGAATCAATCCACACCTTGTAGTATCTAAGTTCATTCACTTCAGCTTGTCCCGGCGTATCATTAATTCCCGAAATAAACACATCATACCACTGTCGGCTCCCACCATCGCTAAAATTATTTCTATAATCAAAATCCATAGAAATGGTTCTAAAATAAGGCGTGATAATTACATTAGAATCCAGATCAGAAGAATTGGTAACAAAAAACCCATATCCGTCGATGCTTGACCGGTTAGTTTTTCGTCGGACCACTCCACCTTTACTAAGAGTCTGGCATCCACGAATATTTGCACCTTCCCAGCTATGGGAATTGGGCCAGTAGAAAACTTGCCACACGCTAGAAGACATGGATTCGCCAGTATAAGAACTATAATAATACACTTCAGAAGCAATATTGGTGCTACGTAGAATACCATCGCATCCGACAGATGGATCGAGTATAAGTATAGACGAAGGGTAGTCACCACGAGATGCTTTAAATGCATCAAATGATGCTCGACTTCCATCACCATCGTGACTCATTCTCCATATGCGTCCATTGCGTCCATAAATAGGATCAATTGTCCAGTAGTGCCCTCTCGGATAATACGACCCGGTGTAAGAATTATAATTTCTCTCCATTGCAGTATAAACAGAGTATCCAAAATAACTATCCAGTTCTTCTCCTTCACCACCAAGAGCTATTCCGGGATTCTCTGTAATACCATCTCCATATTCATATTCATATCCACCGACCCATTCTCCATCGGCAGTGAGATAAGATGTGCCACTTCTGGATCTTAGCTCATATATTTTGAACGTATCAGAAAATGCGGTAAGTGGATACCCAATAGTCTCAGCTTTTATTCTAAACTGTCTGGTCCATGTACGTCTGTCGCAACTGCCCACAGTTGTGTCCTGATATAAAAGACATGCTCCAGCAGGTGTGGTTTCAATGTCAAATATTCTTGTGCTTCCGGCATCTATGTAAACCTCATCATTATCATTGCTCGGAGCACCAATCGCTACACGGTCACCGGCTGAGTTAAGGGAGACGCTACGACCGCTGTAATCATCAGCCGCTTCACCATCAATATCGCTACCAAGCTGCGTCCAGCTACTACCATTCCACTCGAAAATTCTTGTGTGCCCGGATCTGAGACCACCGCCATCATTCCACAGAGCACCAATCGCTACACGGTCACCGGCTGAATTGAGCGAAACACTGTAACCGCTTAGATCACCAGCCGCTTCGCCATCAATATCGCTACCGATCTGCGTCCAGCTACTACCATTCCACTGGAAAACTCTTGTGTGCCCGGAATTATATCCAGTACCATAACTCCCCGTAGCACCAATCGCCACACGGTCACCGGCTGCATTAAGCGAAACGCTGTAACCGCTTTGATCACCAGTCGATTCACCATCAATATCGCTACCAAGCTGCGTCCAGCTACTACCATTCCACTCGAAAACTCTTGTGTGGCCGGAGGACGTTCCATTACCATAATAGGGTGAAGGACGATCATTGCTCGGAGCACCAATCGCTACACGGTCACCGGCTGCATTAAGCGAAATACTCCAACCGCTTTTATCACCAGCCGCTTCGCCATCAATATCGCTACCAAGCTGCGTCCAGCTAACACCATTCCACTCGAAAACTCTTGTGTACCCGGAATTCTCTTCAGTACCATCATCGCTCGGAGCACCAATCGCCACACGGTCACCGGCTGCATTAAGCGAAACGCTGTAACCGCTTTTATCACCAGACGCTTCGCCATCAATATCGCCACCAAGCTGCACCCAGCTATTTCCGTTCCACTCGAAAATTCTTGTGTGACCGGAGTGATCCCCATTACCATCATTGTAAGGGGCACCAATCGCAACACGGTCACCGGCTGCATTAAGCGAAACGCTGTGACCGCTGAAATCACCGACCGCTTCAGCGTAAATATCGCTACCAAGCTGCGTCCAGCTACTACCATTCCACTCGAAAATTCTTGTGTGCCCACCACCATTCAACGTAGCACCAATCGCTACACGGTCACCGGCTGCATTGAGCGAAACACTCCAACCGCTGTAATCACCAACCACTTCACCATCAATATCGCTACCAAGCTGACCCCATTCGCCACCGTCTGAAAGCCATTGGTGACAATCATCTGGGTCTAAAGAAGATCCGCCCCAGTTATCTATAAGTACATTAAGTTCTTGCTGTGTGCCGCTAAACCCATTGTCTAAGTTTTCAATTGTAACCCAATCTGTACCATTATCTGAAGCCTGTAAAGAATACCTTATTTCTACAAAATCAGCATTTTGCCCTCGTGAATTTGTGGCGATGGCAGTGTATTCTATAGTCTGGTCTTCATTTTCTTCGGCTGGTGTAATACATGTATTGCAAACACCAAAATACTCACCATCTGTCGGGAAACGGGAATTATTATCACAATACTCTCTGATTAGGCCGTTATCTGGTGATTGAATAAATGATAGGGAGGTTGCTCCACAATCTACATCGACGCCACATGCGTCCATAAGAGCCTGTGCATCTGATGAACAACACTGAGACTGGGCAAAGGGGCAGATAATCTCCTCTTTTTTATTGCTGGTAGAGGCAGCAACTGTATAGCCAGACGAGATAGCATCTGCTCTCATTCTTGCAATTGTCGCCTCCACATGACTCACTCGCATACTACCAGAGTCATCGATAAAAATAGAAATTTCTGAAGCCGCATCAAAGATAGCTTTTGCTGATGGATAATGCTCTTTTATTGCTAAAATTCTACCCCAAGGATCATTAGCGGTAGCGATTGTGTTATCGCCAAAATCTCTTGCGAGAAGTCGTATTAGACCAGCGGGACCAGAAGGATCATCAAATTCTACCCTAAGAGAAAAGGCAAGGGGGTCATCAAGAAAAGACTGAGAATAATACATAGTATTGACAGAAGGAGAGCGAAAAACGTCCAAGACAAAAAGCAATCTATTTGGGTATGCGGCCCTAAAGAGTGGATGAAGAACAGGCATTTTATCACGACCATTTTTCATGTTTTCGTCTATAAGGACAATGCATATAACATCATCACATCGTGAGATTGGTGGATCTGGTGGATCTGGTGGATCTCCGATATCCCCGCAGCAGGGGTCGCATTGGTTGGGTCTTCCCATTTTCGTGTTCCTCAGTTTGTTTTACGGACAACTAACCCACATAGGTCGCCATTCATCTCCCATCTTCATAACAATAACATAAGTAGTAGCACCTATAGGTCCAAGGTTCGCGTCTCTGTTTGTAACGGTAATATTCTCTGTTGTGTCTGTACCATTTACGTATACACTTAGTGTCGCAGTGGTTGGAGAATTAATACCACCAGCAGCAGAAAGAGTACCGTCTAAAATACCTTCTTTAATAAACGAGGTTGGAGAGGAGGTTTGCGGTATCAGTTGACCATCGCAATTTAAGTAAGCAACCAACGTATCGTTGCAATACCAGCTTTGTAAAACCTTGCTTCCATCTATCTTTGGATTGTTACTATGACCAATCGTGTCATCATATCTAACCTCAAGAGGTGCAGTCGGAGACAATCTACCATCACCAATAGAAATGTTTCTTCTGTCTGTTCTACCAGCAATAGCCTTATTGATGGACAATCTGTAGTCTAGAGCTAAAGTTTCAGGATCGCTAAATAACCTGTCTCCATCAGAAATTCCAGCATTGATCTCTATATTGCCAACTCCACCCTCTGACTCAGAAGTTCCACCCTTGAGGGCAAAATTTCCAATACCTATTGACTTATTTTGTGTCGAATCTAGTCCAGCACTGTTTCCAATAAATACACAGTCTGTTGCACTATCAGAGTTCTTTCCAGCACTATCTCCGATACAGATTGCATAAGATGTATCGTTAGAGTCTTGACCTGCTGCTGGACCAATAAAAATGTTATTAAATGGAGAAGAAAGTGATGGATTGCTTACTGTTGCATTTGCACCAGCCGCTGAACCAATCATAATTGAATTGTACTGACCAATCGTTCCATAAGCTACGTCGCAACCAATCATTACACTTCTTGTGTTTGCCGCCGCATTGATATTTAATTCATTCTCTGGATTAGATATAATAACGTTGCAGTTTTCAGCAATACTTGAGGTTCCGCTACTAACATAATCCGCGAGACCTTGAAGTGACATCTTTCCAATATTGGAAGAATTTGTACCGTCAAGCTGTACGGCTACAAAAGTATTGTCAGTTCTAATATTACTAGAAACATCACCAGCAAGACTCAAGTCAGAATAATCTAATACAAAATAGTTTGTACTGTTAGAGGTTTCTAATACCTTATTGATACCAGACGTACCAAAAGTTGTGAGAAGTTCAAACTCTGAAAGGCCAGATAAAGAGGTTCCATCTTGGAATCTAATTGCACCCTTGAGTTTAAAATCTGCATCAAGTTGAGCAAATGGAGTTGTTTCTGCTGGAGATGCATAGTTTGGAGTATTACTAAGGGCATCGCCGCGAGGTTCAAGTTGGAATAATGTGTTGGTGAGTCCGTCTTCATTTTTGAAGTTGAACTTAAGATTGTCTTCTGCGTATTCAGTTCCACCTTTGTTATAATCAATCAAGTCGATATTAATCGTATTTCTTTGGAATACCGAATCAAAAGTGGTACTTACCTTAAACTCTGTTTGATTTTCATCTAGGACAGACAAATAACCATCGTTAACCGTGAAGTGCTTGTCTGGTGAAGCGACTCTACCAGTAATCAGTGGGTTACTTCCTATACCTATAGCTAGTACGCCTTCGTCTGGAACCTCGTTGTTGTATAGGTCTCTACCGATTGCAATAATATCTTGAATAGTGTCAGGTTGGATAGTACCATCTTGGAGGACGTTATTTGAACCAATAATAACATTCTTATATGCGTTTGAATAACCGTAAAGGCTATTGCATCCAACTACTGTATTTCTACTTGATAAATCTATACCACTACCTGTATGATAACCGATTAGTACATTACAGGTTGATACAGATTCTGCATCTATACTTGCACCAGCACCATAACCATAAAATGTATTAGTTCCTAATTCAAGACTACCGGCTCTAACACTTGGTGTATACCAGCCACCATAAGTGTTTCCAAACCCGTCTCCGTAAATAAGACCATCAAGAGAATCTTCTGGATCTAAATCTTGAGAAAGAACCAAGTTCGTCTCGTTACCACCATCGTCTTTGAAGTACAAAGCCTGAGTTCTTCCACCAACCGAATATGGCTTAACGTATACTTTACCAAAATTGGTGTGGGTAGTTGGCTCAGAAGCCTGCTGGTGAATCGAGATTGTACCACTATCTTGATGACCATCGCACATGTAGGCTATAGTCAGTGGTGCATTGGCTTCAAAGCGTCTTTGTTCATGAACTCTGGTTAGACCAATGCTGACATATCCACGCTCTGAAAGGGACATGTGTGAGAACTCCATGCCCTCTGTACCGCTTGGACGAATCAGAGAAAAGTCAGCTACAGTTTTATCTGTTCCGTTTGGGTTCACGCAGGGTTCATCATAGGTTCCGTATCCGTATCCAGTATCGGCATTAATATATGAATCATCAAATTGCGGATCATAACTAAAGTGTAAACCAGAAGCTCTTTCATTTCCAACCGCTAAAAGCTCTAAACAGCTTCTATATGATCTTGATGGACCACTAGAAAATCTAATATTAGAATCGCCAGTAGATTGGACATTAAATATAGTCTCTGGGATGTATGCCGTTCCGGTATTTGGATCGTAAGCAGCATTTGTTATGCCAACTAAACCAGATTGGGAAGCGGTGCCCCCATTTCTTAGTACAGTAACAGCCTCCCTTATGTCGGATTGGCCGTTATCTAAATGTATTGATAGTCTATCTCTCATCATTTATTCCTGATCAAATTCGTCGTGATAAACAATACTAAAGCCACGAACTGTACTAGAGTTTTTTATTCTACTTGCGAACCTTTGTGCCACCTGAACACCTGAATCTACAGTTCCGTACATTACGGTATAATCGTAGCCACTTGGGTTGCCCTCTATAATATCTGTACCAGATCTAGCAATAAAGTTTGCATCATTTAGGGTTGGATAACTATTAGAAAAATGTGGTTCTTGAGATACAACAACTCTTTGCCCAGACGGTTCGTATCCTTCTAGGAATACGCCCATGCAGCCACTTTGGACAACCATAGAGGCTACTTCACGACCTAATACTCTTTCTGTTATCAGTGCGTTACCAGATGTAACCTCTAATGAGATATTAGACTCAAACCTAGATCTTGAGTAAGGATCATCTAATGGTAGGCATTTAAGTGTAGGGTCTGGCTTTCTGTAGGCAAAAATGTAATCTCGTCGATAATCTGATCCGCTAGAGTGGACCTCAAAACCTGCACCATCTAAAGATACATCATCTAAAAAGCCGCAAACGGCAGAGTTATGGAAACCATCATCTTCTGGATCACAAAAACCACTTGTTGCTAAGTGAAGCGTTTTACACTCATAAAGACATTCTGATACATTATTGTAAGTCGCTTCATTAATAAAAGCCTGACCACTAATAACCACATCATTAAAATAACCATCCCATCTTAACTGTGGATGGCCTAATGCGTATCTATCATTAATGTTTGGTACTAGGTCTCCATAGACCGTCATTTTTCCATCAGCTACACCCTGAGCCGCACCTGATGGTTGGCCCCCAACACCTACGGCACCTCCAGAGAAGAATACTTCTTCATTAACGGATGACCATTTGTAACCATCGAAACCAAGATTGAATTCAGACCCAATAGTTGGTGCTATGCCGCCAGAAACCTGAAGCATACCAAAACTATGTATAGAATTTGTTCCTACGGCAAGCTGATGGTTAGAAGCATCTAAATTACCGTAAAGTAATGGTGCCTCCCCGGAAAAGATAGGATTGCCAAAATCATCACAGGTTCCTTCTACACCGATTGGAGTGGAAGCTACTACGAATGTATAGTCAACCTCTTGCCCTATATACCAACCTGCACCATGACCAATTGCTACATTAAAGTGGCCCTTCTTATTGTTGTGCAGTGTGTAACTGCCTAGTCCAACATTTCCAGAACCAGTTGTGTTTCCAGCAAGAGAAGAAAGACCAATTGCTGTATTAGAGTCGCCATAAAAATTACATGATAAAGAATAACTACCAACGGCAGTATTACCACTACCCGTATAATTATTTCTTAGAGATGCGTAACCAAAAGCAGAGTTGTCAACGCTGGTTCTCCCAGCTAAGAACATGTTTCTTAGAGATTGATCGCCAGCAAGTGTAGTTCTTGTATCTGGAGTATTAAAATTTGCAGTGCTTATTCTAGTACCATTTATAAAATTTGGTACAGAATCAATTAAGTTAATTAAACTGGTGCGTAAGTCGAGAGGCGAAATTTCTTGAGTGCCATTATCAGGCAACAAGGAATTTATAGAGCTAATGTACTCTGCTTTTGACAAAATCATAACTTATCTCTATTTGAATTTAATTTGCAGTGTAGATACATCAAACTTCACTGTGTCACCTTGGTAAATGATTCTTGGATTGCTCAATTCTGCATACATAAGCATGTTGCCAGCTCCATAGTCTCCAGAATCAACAATCGCGATTCCAGATACCCAGCCCCAGTCTTGGGTGGCAGTGCCAAATAATATTGTATCAGTATTTTTAATTAAACCACTTCCGGCGTTGTGGTCATCTGAGTCATATGTCCATACGGAATTACCCAGTACGGATGGATCTCCAAGATTTTTTCTCTCATAGCCTGTAGATGCACCAATTGAATTTCCAGAGGGTATTTCTGGAAGCGTACCTCCATTTGCATACTGGGAAACGCCAGTGTCAGAGTCTCTTGGGACTCCACTGCAAAGTGCTATAGCTACATTGGCTGGTTTTGGAAAATCTTGACCTCTAAACACATGGTGAAGAAGACCAGACTCCAAATAGTCAGAAAAAGCGGTCATAATATATTATCCCCTTTAAAAGATCCTTTTGGTGTAAAACGCGAATTACAAACTATTATACACAAAAAAAGAGCCATTCCCAATCTAATGGGAATGACTCTCTCGTATAGGTAGATAAGCCTATAAACTTAGAAGGAGCCGAGGATAATGCGGCGATTATCCAGAACACCAAATCCAAGTTCAGCCCATCCGTAGTAGCCAACTCTCTGTTGACGGTGCAGGGTTGGGTCTTCAAAGACCTGAAGAGCCTGCTTCATAGGCATAACGAAGCTGTCGTTAGCACCCTGATCCAGACCAACAACCAATTCGAGGTCAGAAGCCTCTACAGCACCACCAAGACCATTCGTGAAGAAGTCTTGGTACTCTTGACCTTCACCAAGTTCATCAAGGTCGTGAAGATTAACACCGTAAATGCGAGTGATTGGAGCACCACCTTCGCTTGCGGTGTAGATCTCGCGACGAGTTACTTCGTCAACCTGATCCAGTCCCCAGTTTCGCACGTCTTCGAGTGCTTCTGGAGAAACGTACAGGTCTGTCAGACGACCACGATTAGCAGAGCCAGTGTTTCCACCAGCATTACGACGCATAACGGTCTGCATCAGAGAAACCAGACGCTTGGAGAACAAGCCTGCGGTAGCGTCACCGTCGTAAACCAAGATGTTACGATCAACACCAGCGGCCAACAGTGTGTGCCACCCGTCATCGTTCATCTTCTTGACAAAGCCAGCTTCCATGACCTGTGCAGCACGACCAGCCACATCCCAACGAGCCTCACGAGCATAACGGAGCAAGTAGTCGATGCTCGAAGTAATGCTGTAGGTCGGGATCGTGACGTAATCGCTTTCAACCGCACGCTCAGGAATACGGCCATGACCGGGATTGGTGTAAGCAACGTGCTCACCTTCGAGTCCCGGTGAAATGAGGTCGAGAGGATACTCAGTAGTAGCTCCGGGCTCGACATTGATAGTCTCGAAAATATTTCCGAGAATATTACCGATCAGAACACCTTTTCGCAAAGGAAGTTCCAATGCTTTAGCAAACTCACGCTGTGCAGCGTAAGCTACATTCTGGTCATTATCACCAGTCTTCTGATAAAGACTGATGAATTCATCGCTAGGTCTTTCAGTATATGACATGTTTAATATCTCCTTTATATTATGGCTTACGCACCGTGGTTAGGAAGGTTGACATAAACTTTAGCATATCCATCTGCGTCCTTAGCGGACATAAATCGACCAATAGCCAAGTTTCCAGATGCTTCTGCGTTCGCTGCCACTGTTGAAATTTCACCAATGGTTTCGGAAGCATAAGCCAAATCACCAGCGGCGGGATTTCCAGTTACCTTATTGGTAACAACCCATCCACGAGTCAGCACAGTGACTTTACCACCCAACTGAACTTCATCTTTATACTGATTAAGATGTGTTCTGGTCAGGTCTTTGTTAACAACGTCGTTCAAAAGAATACCAACTGGTACATCAGTTGTAGCGGCAGCTTGGTAAGAAACTGTATTGTCGCCCTGATCCATTGCAGCACCAGAGGCACTCAACAGGTCGAGACAGACAACGCCTCCACGGTCACCTGTAGCGGCAGTCATGAAATAACTGATATCAGTTGATTCTTCATATCTATCTGCTTTAAGAGCCATAGTTATAATCTCCTATAAATTACTTGTTAAGTACGTGATTTGTGAACCAGTCTGAGACAGAAGCTCTCGCTGTTTCAAGTTCGTCGGTTTGCTCTGCCTCTACGAGAGTGGCTTCGCTGGTTTCTACATTATCAAATGCATCTTCAGAAAGTTCTGCTTCGGCTTCTTCTGCTTCAGCTTCTTCTGCTTCAGCTTCTTCTGCCTTGGCTTCCTTATCCTTCTTTTCTTCGTCTTCGTGCATCTCGGCATACTTCTTCATGCCCTTCTTCTTCATCATAGCAACGATAGCTTCAAAAGCACTGTCGTCAAGAGCGTCGAAGGAAGCGAGAGTTTCATCAACTTCTTCTTCTTCCAAACCAGCTTCAGCAAGACTTGCTTTACGCTTCTCCATTTTTTCTTTCTTCTTCATTTCTTCCATATGCTCTTTAGCAGATGCTAGATCTTCTTGAGATTTAGCAAGAGCGTCTTCTAGTTCAGCAACACGAGCTTGAGTACTTTTAATGCTTTCCTCAAGTTCAGCAATACTTGAATCTTTTTCTTCAATGGTGCTTTCAAAAGCCTCTACCTTGGAAGCAAATTCTTTATCTTTTGCTTCTTCGATTTTAGCTTTGATAGCTTCGTTTTCGGCCTTAGCTGCTTCAAGCTGTGCTTTAACTTCGGCCAACTGGTCTGTCAAAACATCTGACATTTGTAATTCTCCTATTGAAAGTTTAGAATTATGATCTACGTTAATATTGGCGGTACTGCTATCACGTAAAATTACACTTCTTGGATTAGCTGGTTTAGAAACCAAACCCTTCCCAGAAAATGAAATATTAGAAAGAGCACGCCCCAGCTTATATCCCTCATATTCACCCGATCCACCATAAGCCCTGAGATGTTTGGTTAAAAAGGAGGAACCTTCGTCTCTAGCGAGAACTTTAGCAACACCCTTTTCGTCAATTAATGCATAATCAAATCCAGAAAATAGACATTCCATAGAAACGTACCATTTTCCGTCTTGGATCTCAGCAATAATTTTGCCCATCCTATCTCTGTTTTCCTCACCGGTCCAACTGTTGTAAAGAACCGCCTGAGTGATAATATCAAACTCTTGTGGGGCTTCTGCGTCATCAGCTAGAGCTTTACCATCTTTGGTTAAAACATAGCTTCCAGTGATATGACCAATAATGTCATTCTCATCGTGCATAAAATTGAACTGCTTGTCTTCGGGGGTATTTCTAGCAGCCCAAGTAGCCTCCGATGTAAACACATCGTCGTTTTTATTCCATCCAGTTGACACCAAGACTGACTCTAGGTAGTAAAGGTCGATTTGGTCTTTGTTTTCTGCTACTATTTTATTAACGACATTGTTTCCAGAATGAGCAATATCATTGATACAAACAGTGGCTTCAGAACAATACGCAACACTGGCAGTGCTTTTTACAAGCTCGCCAATACCGTCGTCTATCTCTTTTTGGAATATTTTTATTGTCATATTAATTACCTCAAAGCATTATACACAAAAAAAATAAATTTTCACAAAAACGTCAAATTTTCATTAGAAGTAACTCAACATAGTTTGCTACAACCAGTTTTCTGTAGTCATCTATGCCTTTTGAGTTTGCCCTAGCATCTTTCAGTTCTTTGGGGATTTCCTTAAACTCTCTAGATATTGCTGCGTAGATAACATCGTCGTTTATCTCGCATAGGGGTTCTAGGTTGAGAAGAGTACCAAGTCTCAGGTTTTCAAGTTCATCCACCTCTGATTTTGTTAATTGGCGAACGTTTGCTCTACCTTTCTGGGCAATATAACCATCTCGTATCAAGGAAGTTGCATCAAATGCTTTTGTAGCCCATAAGAATAATTCTGCAACTCCCGGATTGGTTTTTGGCGTATCTACCCGCCTCTTTCTTGGCCCCTCGTCTTGCTTCTGAGGTGGTCTTCCATTATCATTCTTTGGTTTTTGAGCTTCCTTCTTTTCTGCTAGTTTCTCTTGCTGCTCACCCTGTTTATCCATTTTTTCCATCTCAAACTTCTGGTTTGCATTGTGGAATGGGCTAGCTTTAGGTGGTAACTTCTCTCCATCTCTAGCCTTATCTTCTCTTTGAAGTCTAACCTTCTCAACCGCTGGAACTTCCTTGAATCTCTCAAGAACGGTCTCGTGCGAGATAATATCGCGATCAGCAAGTTGGATAAGCAGATTTTTCTCAGAAGCCTCGTCAGATAGACTCATTTGGTCGTAAACCAAATGTGCTGGCTTTCTAAAGCCCATAGCCTTTCTTACGAATTCCAGTTCTTTCTCCCAGAATTTTGTAAGTTGGTCTCTACCGTACTGCAATCTCTCAACGAGAGTTTTTAATGAGATAAAGTTGTTAGTGAATCCACCGCCATTATTTGCCATACCAGTCAATGTGGGGGGCACACCAAGACCAGCATAGATACTATTGAGTACAGATTGATATTTTTCTGACCCTAAGAATTTGTAAACTTGAGAGTTACTCTCTGTAAACTTGAGTTCTGGACCATAAACAAGCTCCATAGTTCCGCCACCAGTATTACTAGCTAGAATGTTGCGAAGTTTATTGATACCTTCTTTTGTTGGAAGAACTTTATGATCGAAATTTCCAAGCGTCCACAGTCGGATATTTGAAATTGCACCATCCAAAGCAGCAAGGTCAGCGAGCTTCATCTTCTCAAGCATGATGATATCATCGAGAATAGCGTAAACAAGAGGATGTGCCCACTGCTGCCAGTCGTCCTTCTTGTAATAATGGACACAAAGACGATCTGCTTCGAGGTCTATTTTTCTTTCTTGTCGCTTGATTGCATTTTTGACATTGGATGGTAATGTCTCCAAGACTTTGACTGGGATTGTACCATCCTTAAAGTTATCAAAAAACGTATTAGCTGTAAGAGCATAATTTTTCTTACCAATAAATAAGCTAACCTGACCGTCTTTCATATCAATAGTTAGGGGGTTAAAGAAGTTGTATCTCCAAGGAACAACGGCCTTTTTGATATCTGGAACCTCAAGAGTAATATCTTCCGCTAAAGACTTAATGTACTTGTTGATTTCGGGCGTAATATTGGCATAACTCTTGTAGACAAATACATTTCCAGTTCTGTATAAGTTGTTGAGAAATCGTTCTGATCTCTCTTTTCCATCAATCTTCTTGAACCACTGCTGAAAAAACTTCTCCACGCTTTTGTTCTCGTGAACAATGTTAATACCTTGGCAACCAAAGTCGCCCATAAGGTCAATGACATTTCTTACGATTCCAACCTTGTCGTATGCATCCATACACATCTTAATGATACGCTTGGACTTACGAGGAACTTGCTCTTCAGGTCTAAAGGCGTAGTAATCGTTCGAACCAAAATGAGGCTTTACAGAACGGTTTGGTTCTATGTCTAGAAAGTCTCTATGATAGGCTCTAGAAACGCCTTCGTAAGACTCTGCCGCTTGAGCGTACTCCTTGAACGCATTATCTCTGCTGTTTCTATCGTCACTATTCCAAGTGGTGAGAGATCCATTGGTATGTTCGGACATTTAGTGGTTTCCTTTGATTACAAATGATTCAGAATGTATTGCGAATGATTATACACATAAATCTAGTAAATACCGTTCATACCATCTGTAAACCATTGTGGACCCTGATATAGCTTGCCTGTAGGATCTTTTGACTTCTCTACAGTTGCAAATCCTCCATAAAAATTGTAGGTCTCAGCATCTGGAGTTCTGTCTATTGTTCTCGCCGCCATATTAGCCATGAGTAAAGAAGAGTAGCGGTCTTTTCTTAGTTTGCCCTTTTTTCCTGTTCCAATTACTGTCTCTGGAGTGTCCCACTTGTCTCGACCCGTTGCCGTTTGAGTAATCTGAATCATTGCCAATTCATCCTTGAGATCCTCAATTTCCATTACACACTGTTCAAGGGTGTCATATGATCTGCCCTTCATATCATCCTCAATTGATGAAATATCAAGACTAAGGGTATCAAACATTGGGAATAATAGGACTTTATCCTCAAAGTCTTTTCTCATTCCATGATTAGCTTCTGCCAACCAGTCATACCTTGAGAATTGGCACATTTCTAAGATATGTAGACCTCTTTTGTAATCTGTATCCTTCTCCTTGTTCTCGTCGATTACTTCCCAGATTGGATGTTCGCCCTCTTGTATCTTATCATTATCATGCAAACTTTCCATAACGGCAATACCACCACCTCCAGCATCCATAGCAATATGAACACATGGGAATATTTTCATGAGATCTCTAATTTTTCTAGCACAGTAGGCGTAGAAGTCTGACTCAGTAGAATAGCCGCTCTTAACCTTTTCCTTATGCTGTTCCCTATTCGTTGTCCATACGTGAACAATTCGTCTATGATCTTCATTCAATTCGATAACTACAATACTAAAATTATCTACCTCAGATGCGGGGTCAACACCAAATACGTACTTTTTGTTAAGATCGCCACGTAATTGTGCTTGAAAGCAGATGGGGTTATCTTTTGAATCTTTTATAGCTGGCTTATCGTTGTATTTGTCGTCAGTGACACACGACTCGATCAGGGTACGCTTGAAAAAGCCCTGAGAATCGCGTGTAAAGCACGCTCCGAACTCCATTTGATAGATACCAGCATGAACCGTTGCCTTCGATCTGGCGACCTGTGAGGCGTCCATAAAGCCTTCTGGTAGAAGTTCATAAGGAACACGGATAATAGAGTAGTCTTTCCAGTTAAAGTCCTTTGGTGGGTCTTCTCCAAAGATATCTCTTAATCTACTTTTTTTACCTTGGCTTTGAATGATAGACTTCCATTTCTTCCAGTATTCGGCAAAATGGTTAAAGTCATAGTATGCCGTACCAGAGAGAATGATCTGGTTGTCATTTTTCTTGATGATATTCTCATCTTCTTTGAATAGGTCTAAACCTAACTCTTCAGCTTTTTTCTTTGCTGCAATCTTTTTAACGTTTTCGATTGGGTCAGAGCTTACGGCAGCAAAACCTGCCACAACAGTCTCGAAAATATCGCGAGGTATGGAAGCAAACTCGTCAGAGATAATATCGTTAGCTCTTTGACCCCTGATTTTCTGTCCGTCCCCCAAAGGTAGACAAGTAACGCGAGATTTATTAATCCGCATAACACAACGATCCACATCTCTACGTGGTCCAGAGTTCGCATCGCACATACTCCTAAAAATGGGGGCGTTATTCCAAATTGTTTCCATGTACTCAAAAAGAACCTTAGATTGTCGGAAAGCAGCACCAACAACTACAACTTTTCTTTCTGGTAAAATTAATGCTCTTAAAATAGAATAGAGCGATAGCATAAAAGACTTACCAAATCCACGACTAGCGATTAGCATGGGGAATTTTCGGTTCCACATCTCGCAAAGGAACAAAGCCTGTGAGGGTAAGATGTTTATGTTTAGTATTTGCTTACATAGGAATGAGAAATATTCCGGTCTAGTCATTAGCCAAAGAAGACGATAGTGAAAATCGTCCTCGCTCATTTTGACTAGCGACATAGGGTTAAATAGATCTTTATCATCTACCTGATCTAGATTTAACCAAGCCTCATTTATCTTTTTTAGTTTCATTTTAAACTATCTATATGAGGGTACTTTCTAGTCTCTAAAACTGCGTCTGCTAACCCGTAGTACACTGCTTCGTTAGCATCTAAGTACCAGTCACCGTCTTTCAGCTTTCTCTTTAGGTAATTTTTGACTTTTTCTTCTGTAGAGTCGGTGTAGTGTTCCTTAAAGTATTTTCCTTTGGAGCATCCCACAGTATAAATGTCAATCATTGTTTCTGTATTCTTTTTATCTACTTTTGCATAGTTCTGGGCACTAAGATGATCTCCACCACAATCTGTGGTTCCATAGTGAAGCATAAAGTGGGCGTTTGGTGTCATAACCCTCTTATCGGCAGCTTGAAGTATAATACTACTCATAGACGAGGCTTGTCCATACGCAATAATTGTAACATAGGATTGACATAAAGCTATTGCGTCGAAAATTGCCATGCCAGCATCCCATTCTCCACCCTCGCTAAACATGTGGACAATAATAGGAAGGTTATTGATAGAATCAAGCAATCTTATGTTTTTGTAGAACTGTGCAGCCATTCTGTATTCAACACCGGGATCTTCGTCGGTGTTACCAATATATCCGTGTAAGTATAGCTCTCTATTCTTAACGTCTAGTCCATAGGCTTGTACGTCAGAAATGGTATCAACACTTAACGTCATTTTATTATTCTCCGATTGAGCAGCGTTCATTGACTCTCTTAAATATACTATTGATTAGGAATTTAGCGTTTCTCTTGTTGTCACAGAAATAAACGGGAATATTATAATTCATCTGTATTTCAACGAGCATCTTTAATAAATATTTTCCAGTGATCTTAACCTTGGACATGTTGCCCTCTGGTATATCCGCCCCTTCTGGAAATTTGATAAGGTCGTCCAAGGAAAATTCTAAAATTAAAAAGGGAAACTCAAACTCCTGCATCCTTTCAATCTCTCTCATGAATCTTACCTTATCTTTTCCAAGATTAATTGCAAGTTCAGAGACTCTTCCTTTTCTCTCTATGCAAAGTCTATCTTCTAGACCTTCTAGGGAATAATCACCAGTGTCTAGCTTTTTTACAACCATACCTGTACAAGAGGTATACCTTCCGGTAAAACTCTCAAAAGTGTACCCGTCTTGCTCTCGCGTATCTTTGATTACTTTGTACGCCGGTGCTTTACCTGCCATTTTTCCGTACTATCTCCATGAATAAAGATTCGTATAAGTGTTCCTTGCCATTGATCGAATCATGACAAGTGCGGCATAACGTAATACCGTTATTTACATCATATCTCAACATGGATGCACTCGACCATTTTCTAATATGGTGAGCTTGCAATCTTTTCTTGCATTTGCACTTGGGCATCTGGCAAGTATTTTTGTCCCTTCGCCTTACAGCTTGTCGCCAAGTCTTGTACTGAGGGTCATCATAATTTCGTTTCATCTTTACAATAAACTTTCGTTATTCTTATGTCATACTCTATTTCCTTCATCAACTTCACTGTCTCTGGAGAAGAGTCTTGGCTAAGTACAATATCTGCGAATTTACAATAACCTAAATAACAAGCCTCGTCTGGATCTTTTGCTTCTATAAATAATACGGGGATCTCACTATTAAATTCTCTTAGACTAAACTTTTTAAGTCTAGAATGGACTAAAGTTAGATCAAACTTCAAGACATAGATTTTCATGATACGTCATGTTCTATCATTTTCTTTACCAAATCTTCAAAGCTGTGCTTAGGAGTCCATCCCAATACATTATTCGCCTTGCTACAATCGCCCCGTAAGTAATCAACCTCTGCTGGTCTGTAAAATTCGGGGTCTTGAACTACTAAATCAGACCAATCTTCAATTCCAATGTGTGAAAAAGCTACGTCTAGGAACTCACGAATCGTATGAGTTTCGCCGGTGCAGATAACATAGTCCTGTGGACTTTCCTGTTGAAGCATCATCCACATCGCTTCCACGTAATCTCCAGCATACCCCCAATCTCTAAATGCTTCCAAGTTACCCAGACGTAGCTTTGGAAATTTAGGCCCACTTTTACCTTCGCTATAAATATAGTCTGTATCAAGATTTTCATATTCTGTTAATTGACAATTTTCAAATACAGTAGGATTTTTTTGATGCCACCTAACAAATTCCCCGATCCACTTTGTGATTTTTCTAGTAACAAAAGTCTCGCCTCGTCGTTCACCTTCGTGATTGAATAAAATACCAGCACTAGCATGTAAACCGTAAGCCTCGCGGAACAGTCTAGTCATATGGTGGGCCGCACACTTGGCAATAGCATAAGGACTCTGAGGCATAAACTTAGTGTCTTCGTTCTGATACTTTTCGCAAATAGAGTCATGTTCGCTTCCAAAAGCACGATAGATTGTTGTCCACTTTTCGTCGTAGTTCTTCCCAAACATTTCGCTAGAACTAGCCTGATAGAACCTAGCATTAATATCAAGATCCACAATAGACTGTAGGATATTTAAACAGCCCTTGCCTGTTATGTCCCAAGTTAGTGCTGGTTGCTTAAAAGACACTGCTACATGTGACTGTGCGGCTAAATTATAGATTTCATCTACATCTTCATGTTTTTTAAGTATATTTATAACAGAATAAGCATCAGTAATGTCACCTTGAACCAACTCGAACCTTTCGTTTCCAAGGATGTGTTTGATTCTTTGTGTGTTGTCTGTACTGGCTCGACGAGAGACTCCCACTACGTGGTAGTCCTTTGAGAGTAACAAGTCGGCTAGATGGCTTCCGTCTTGGCCGGTGATTCCAAAAATAATAGCTTTCATTTAGTCTTTCCTAATCTTTCACTGTATCTGGTGTTAAAAATGGTTGATCTACCGTGTCATCTGTGTATTTGTGGAACTGAGATAGTCTGTCTGCTTCTTTTTGCATGGCTAGTCTCATTTTTTCCATTTCAAGACCATAACCTTGTGCAACTTCTGGGTTGGAAACAAGATATGCCATCCATCCAGCAAAACTAGACTTGCTATCTTCAAATCTCTTAACACGTTGCTCACGAGTAGCTTTCATGTCCTTGAGCATTGTATTCTTTTTTGTTTGTAGCTCGCGGTAGTCTTTGTTCAGAGACTCCTGTGAGGCTTTCAGAGACGCCACCTGACGCTCCATATTAAAAAGCATGTCTGTATCTATCTGATCAGGGTCACGCTGCCTCTCAGCGGTAATGAGGGCGTCCAGAGCGGTAATCTGCTCAAGGTTATCTTTATTGCCCTTGAGTGCCCTGTTCATTAATATATCTAGCTTGATGAGGTCAACAACTTGCAGTTCTTCAGTTGGTATAACGTCATCTTGGAACTGTGATATAATTCTTGACCAATGGTACTTAAAAAGTTCAAGCTCTTCATTGGTAAATTGCTGTTCTAGCTCTTTCCAATATGGTCTAAATGATAAGTTATACTTAGCTTGATCTTCGTCTTGCCCTTCTAACCACTTAGGCTTCTCAAGTTTGCCCTCTGCAACCTTACGTTTGATGAAATCTAGAATACTATCTGGATTTCTATCCAGTTCTGATGCGACTTTGGCATAAGGCACATGAATATTTTCTGAGATGTACTGTTCTTCGACCTTACTGATTCTGCCCGTCTTCATTAAACCCTTGTTCCTCTAGGATGCCCTTGATGATTCCAATAACTTCTTCTTTTCTTTGTTTTGTAATGTAAATATCATTGATGATTTTTAGATAATCCATTCTGATACTTGCCGGAATATACTTGTCAATCGCTTCAACCATGTTTTTAAAGTCTAACTCTTCGTATCCGTCTTGTTCTGTGTTAGAATCAATGATTTTATCTTCGTAATCTAACTGTGACGGTTGAGCCAACTTCTTACGGGCCTCGTTCGAGTTCCCGATAAAATAGTTGTCACGCATGAAGGTCTTTAGTCTGTTTGATAGATTTACACTCAGGAAGTTTTCCAAAGGGCGAACTTCATCATATCTGTTAAGGGCTTCTATACAAATAATGAAAGCCTCTTGCCAAATGTCTTCATTTGTATATCCGTAAAATGTATATTTGGGTGATATTCTATTGCATACTACGGTAATTTGATCTATAACCTGCTGTTCGGTCATTCCTGATGGAATTTTCATTAAATTTCCTCCGTCCTTAGCCTTCTCCAGCCATTTTTCCCATAAACCTCGAACTCGTCTGCGACCTCGTTGTAAATAATAGTACCTTTGGTGGGTCTAGCGGGTCTTTTTCTTGAAGATTGCAGCTTTACCTGTTTGTAAGAGGGCGACTTTTCGGTTTTAGCATTAGAGAGCATGTCTAAGATCTCATTAACGTCCAATTCTTCTATCAAACCATCTTTAACACCAATCATTTGGTTATCTTCTAGGGTGATAACACCATCTGATGTAAGTACAGATCGGTAAAATTCACCACTAAAGAAATTTTTAGATGGAAAATAAGAGGTAATGAGGAATCTATGGTCAGATTCTGGGTAGATTTTATCGCCACCGACGATTTTTTCGATATTCAGGACGTATTTATCGCCATCTTTTTCCAAAGTGCCAATGCAGTCGCACTTTTCTTGCTCTACTTTGTTGTGATAGAGCGAAATTGAGAAGAAAAACTGTTCGTTGATAGGGACGGTTTTGGTTATACACTGCTCTGACCCCATGTTCTGACGTAAAAATTCGGTTACTTCTCGGTCGAAGCAGCAGTCGTCTAGAGAGCAGTGTCCTATTTCGTATCTATCATTCTTAAATTGTGCCAAACAAAAGGCATCATTCTTCAGTATTCTTATTCTCATCTTTTTCCTTGTTGTCAAGAAGCTCGCTCAGGCTCTTGTCTTCCTTCATGATCTCGTCCACTACTTCTGCTTGCAATTGGGCGGTAGCTTTGCAGCACATCTTCGCCTCACACTGTTGCGGTTTGTCTTTATTCGTCATCTTTTGTCTCCAGTTCTATGAATGAGGAACTTGTTCCTACATTCTATTATACACAGAGACGAGACTTTTTCCAAAAAGGTTTTTGCAATTTCCGTAAATTCAGACTATAATTGGGTGTGGCAATGGTTGTAAAGTGTCACAATTCGGTATAAATTTGTAAAAAAACGTTACTGGTGCAGTTTTGCGTTCTGACCAAATATCGAAAAGAAAGTTACTGGTGAGTGAACAAGCACTCCGAGGTTAAGCGAAAAAATTTAAATCTGAGCAATGACCCACCATGTCAACTCAGTCCTGTAAAGGTGGCTACGCCACATATGGAATAAAGTAAAAGTAAAATCATTGAGCGTAAAAGACTTAACTGCTTTCTAACACAACTAAAGTATCTGGTAAAGGGCGACACTCTTCTCTTTACAGGTATAAATGGTCTTGGTATGTACATAGGAGAAAAATGCTATCATATTTGATATAACTAATGAGGCTCAGATGTTTGAGGTATCACATTACACCAATCTGCAACCGTTGTGGGCCGCAGAGAACCTATCTAAGAACGCGAAGTGGGAGGAAGAATGAACGATCACGAGTTTTACGGCAGAATCAAGTATGCCGTTGATAAGAACATTATCGTTTACGACAGTGAAACCAATCTGAACATCACAAAGAGGCTCATTTATCTGATGTATGATGTCAGTGTCGATAAGATGGAACAACTCTACATACCTACGGATGTGTATCCCGATTTTGACTTCACACAACCTCAGTACGGCGTTGAGATCATCCGTGATAGGCGATTGAACTGTGACGAGAGCAAGAAGTTCTTAGAGGACTTCGACTTCACTCTATGGAGTCCAAAACAGCAGCTTGTGCTTGGAATCTGGGGCGATGAGGCTCTACTAGGGGCGGTCTAACGGTGCATTTTCTAGCTTTTCGCGTCGTGCAGATTCTAGGTTATCTTGCTATAGGGCTTATTTAAATAGATTGGGTAAGACACCCTAGAGAGTGTGTCCGTATCGCGAGTGAACCACCAGACGTTTTTCTGGGGGTGAAACCTGAAAAAATCCACAAGATAAAACCGGTGGGGTGTCGATTTTCTAAGTTATCAACGTAAGTGCTTATATATCAACAACTTACGACGATATATATTTATTTTGCAAAAACTTCTAAAATAACTGCACAAAGCTATTGACAAATCCCGATAACTATAGTATAATAAAGACATAACAACAACACAAAGGAAAACACAATGCAATGCGACCTCTGCTCACACGAAGTTGACGAAGACGAGATTGAAGTTTTGGAGATTCCCAACGACTACTATGGCTTACCGGATCGGTTTTGGGCATGTACTGATTGCGTTTCTGAACACGAATTAAAATCAGAAAAAGATAAAGATACCCCTTGACAAATCTGCCGATCTATGTATAATAGAGACATAACAAGTAAGGAAAACGAAACATGCAAGCCAAAATCACAGCAGTCCAACAACGTGGAATCGGAATCGTTTGGGCAATCCAATTACCTCACACAATTACCTTCACACGTGACGGATCACT
>Ga0255778_10000641_pt1 | contig 31902 bp, 31 predicted proteins | sample 071ome_31_FD_179976 | JGI IMG/M metagenome (GOLD analysis project Ga0255778, IMG submission 179976) | Coastal salt marsh microbial communities from the Groves Creek Marsh, Skidaway Island, Georgia - 071405CT metaG (version 2) | ecosystem: Environmental > Aquatic > Marine > Intertidal zone >...
GAAGATTCCCGCCTGGGGGTCCGAGGAGGGGCGAAAGAAGATCGCTCAGATGGTGTCCGTCGCGGACCTCACGCGCCGGGGTTTCATTGGGGGCGAGCTGTCCATCGTGATGTCGCCCCGGACCGTGATCTCCTGGGCCCAGAACGCGGAAATCTTTAACGATCTCGCCTTCGCCTTCCGCGTGTCCTTCCTGAACAAGTGCGACGAAACGGAGCGCACCATCGTTGCCGAGTACTACCAGCGCTGCCTTGGGGAGGACCTCACCGGCGCCTCTGCTGCGCTGGCCCTGAAGGCGGTCGAGAAGTAAGGGCGTGAGCCGCCAGGACGGGGAAGGACCGCTCGAGGCCTTTAAGCGCGCCACCACGGCCACCATGCGGGCCCTGGCCGGCAATGATGAGCTCGAAGTCACCTTTGGCCAGGGGGCGCCCATGCTCCGGGGGGAGAGGGCTCGCGTGCCCCTGCCTCCGGCCAATGCCGATGGGGCGCAAATCAACGCCGTGCGGGGCGTAGCTGATGCCTTCGCCCTGCGCCTAGCCCACCATGATGAAGCGCTCCACAGCGCCCAGCGCCCGCCCCAGGGCATGGCCATGGAGCTCTTCGATGCGGTGGAGGAAGCGCGCTATCTCGCCCTGGGCATCAATCGCTATGCCGGCGCCGCGGACAATATTGATGCACGCCTCCGGGAAGACTGCGTCCGCGCGGCCCTGGACGCCGCGCAGACCCGCAGTGAAGCCCCCCTGGGCCTGGCGGTTGGGCTGATGCTGCGGGAACGTATGACCGGCCGCCCCCTTCCCGCGGAAGCGGAGGCGGTGGTGGCGCCCTGGAGGGATTGGGTGCTGGATCTCGCCGAGGGGGACCTTGAGGCCCTGGTCGCGCAGCGCGATGACCAGGCCCGCTTTGCCGATCTGGCCCGGGACCTCATTACCGATCTGGGTTTTGGCTCGGAACTGGAAGCACCGCCGGACAGTGCTGACCAGGACGGCGAAAGCGACGCCATGGACGAACAAAGCGAAGGGAGTGCGGAGCTAGAGCCCCAGGATGTGGCCCTCGAGGACGACGGCAACTCCGAAGAGCTCGACGACGGCGACCGCAGCCTTCAGGAAATGGATGCAGATGCCCTCGAGGACGCCTCCGAGGGCGATGGGGATGGGGAAGATGCCCCGCCGGAAACGCAGGACGAGCAGGGCCGCATCTTCGTTGACATCGACTATCAGGCCTACAGCACGGCCTTCGATGAAATTGTCAGCGCTGCGGATCTCTGCGAGCCAAGCGAGCTTGATCGCCTGCGCGCCTTGCTTGATCAGCAGCTTCAGGCGGCCCAGGTGGCGACGTCTCGCCTCGCCAATCGGCTTCAGCGTCGCCTCATGGCGAAGCAAAGCCGGAGCTGGGATTTCGATCTCGAGGAAGGGCTTTTAGATACGGCCAAGCTGGCCGGGGTCATTGTCGATCCCACGAGCCCCCTGGCCTATAAGCAGGAGCGGGAAACGCAGTTTCGGGATACGGTGGTTTCCCTGCTCATCGACAGTTCGGGCTCCATGCGGGGGCGGTCCATCGCCATCGCGGCCATGTGCGCCGACATCCTGGGCCGCACCCTCGAGCGCTGCTCCGTGAAGGTGGAGATTTTGGGCTTCACCACCCGGGCTTGGCGTGGGGGGCAGTCCCGGGAGCTTTGGCTGTCCCAGGGCAAGCCAAGCGAGCCAGGGCGCTTAAACGATCTTCGGCATATCGTGTACAAGGGCGCCGATGATCCCTGGCGCCGGGCTCGGCGAAACCTGGGCCTCATGATGCGCGAGGACGTGCTTAAGGAGAACATCGACGGGGAAGCGCTCATCTGGGCCCATAATCGTCTGGTGGTGCGCCCCGAACAGCGCAAGCTGCTCATGGTGATTTCCGATGGTCTTCCCGTGGATAACTCCACCCTGCTCGTGAATCCGAGTAATTACCTGGAGCGCCACCTGAAGTACGCCATCGACCAAATTGAAAACCACTCGGCGGTGCAGCTGGTGGCCATTGGCATTGGCCACGACGTCACCCACCACTATCAGCGGGCCGTCACCATCACCGACGCCGAGCAGCTGGGCAGCGCCATGACGGAGCAGCTGGCGGCCCTCTTTGATCTTGACGGCTTACCGACGAGCGTCCCTCGCCGGCCCGCGGCCTGATGCGCGGGGCGCTCGCTGCGGCGCTGGCCGCCTATGGTGAACGCTGGCCCGAGGAGCGCGCCGTGGTAGCGCGCTTCCTGGCCTTGCTAGAGGCTCGGGAAGACTGCGCCGAGCGCAGCTGCACGGACCCCGGCCATTTGACCGGATCGGCTTGGATCCTCTCCCCCGATGGCACCGCCGCGCTGCTGACCCATCACCGTAAGCTCGACCTTTGGGTCCAGCTGGGGGGGCATGCGGACGGAGAGCTAGATCTCCTGGCCGTGGCCTGCCGGGAGGGGCTGGAGGAGTCGGGGCTGCCGAGCCTTGCGCCCCTAAGCGCAGCGCCCTTCGATCTTGATATCCACACCATTCCAGCCCGGGGCCAGGAGCCCGCCCACGAGCACTTCGACGTGCGCTTTATTTTCCGGGCCCCGCAGCACGCCGTGATCGTTAGCGATGAGTCGCATGATTTGGCCTGGGTGCCCCTGGCTGAAATGGGGTCCGTGACCCAGGAAGTCTCCATTGCCCGCATGGTGGGCAAAACACCGTCTTTCCTTTAGGCTGAAAGCTCTAGAAAGGGCATGGATGCCCGACGAGCCCGCACCTTCGCGGGGCCGGAAAGGGGGAGGGACCATGGTATTTGATCCGCTGGAACCGCTTCTGAGCGCGTTCCTTGGGCGCCTCGCCCAGAGCCACGAAGCCCTCTTTGGGGCCGGCGGCGCTGCCGCGGAACTTGAAGCCGTGCGAGCGGCCGCCACCCTTGCCATCGAAACCATTCACCGCTCCGATGCCTACTACCACAACAGCGAGCACACCATGCTCGTGACCCTGGTTGGCCAGCAGATCATTCTGGGACGCCAGCTGGCGGAAGGGGGCGTTTCCCCGGGCGACTGGGCCCACTTTACGGTCTCCCTTCTGTGCCATGACATCGGCTATGTCCGCGGCGCCTGCCCTGGGGATGAAGGCAGCCAAATGGTGATCAACGCTGCCGGGGAAACCGTCACCGTTCCCGCGGGTGCCACCGACGCTGCGCTGACGCCCCATCATGTAGAGCGCGGCAAGCTCTTCGTGCAGAGCCGCTTTGCAGCCCACCCCTTGCTTGAGGTGCGGCGTCTCTGCGAGGCCATCGAAAAGACCCGCTTTCCCGTGCCCGAGGCTTCCGATTTGGGAGATGGGGTGAGCTGGGGTGACCTGGTTCAGGCCGCCGATCTCATTGGCCAGCTGGCGGACCCCGATTACATGCGGAAGCTCCCCGCGCTCTACTACGAGTTCGAGGAAACGGGGGCGAATGCGCGCATGGGCAATGACGTGCCGGGGCGCCTTCGAGACACCTATCCGAACTTCTTCTGGACCATGGTGAGCGAACACATTAAGCCCGGCATTGCCTATCTAAAGTGCACCCGGGAAGGGCGGGATTGGCTGGCGGGCCTCTACTCCCACGTGTTCAGCCAAGAACACCGCAGCCTGTTGGCCTAGGGGGCGCACCATGTTTACGCCACGAGATATCGTCCTTGAAGCCTTCATCGATAACCTGAAGGTGGAGCTTCGTCACGGCCATCCCTCCGTGGAGACCCCGGTGATGCTGGCTCTAGAAGAAGGGGTGCGGGTGATACTCACCCAGCTGGCGCGCTCCGATGCGCTGTATACCAACTTCGACACGGCCCTCACCGTAGGCTCCATGGCGCTCCGGGTTGCGGAAGGACGGCAGGTGGCGGAAGGCGACGTGGCGCCCGAGGATCTCCTCCACTTCCTACTCGCGGCCCTGGGTTTGTATCTGGGCTTCGTTCGCGATTTGCTCCCGGGCGATGGGCTGGAGGACGTCGACGATGGGCTCGGGGGGCGGCTGTCCCTGCCGCCCGGAGGAACCGACGGCACGCTCCTTCCGAGCTTTAATGCCCGCTCCCAGGCTTTCCTGCGGCGACGCTTCGCCGACCATCCCATTATCGATGGGGATCGGCTTGCGCGCTGGGTTGGCGCCGTGCCCTTCCCGGAAACGGGCGCCGAGGCTGCCCCCGCATCCACCTGGGCCCGCCTGCTTCGCGGGGCTCATAGCTTATCCCTCGCCGCCGACCCTGCCTTTGTCCAGCGCATGCCCCGGCTCTTCCGGCAGCTCGAGGAGGTGGGGCTTGCGAGGGAATTAGGCTACGGCCATGGCGATGATATCGTCGCGGCCTACCCTCGCCTTTTCTGGGGCCCCATGATGGAAATGACGGCCCCCGCCATGCGCTACCTTCGCTTTACGGCGCAGGGTAAGCACTGGCTATCCCGCGTCCACGCCCAGATGCTGGTGCTCGAGCACGCAGAGCTCCAAGGTTAGGGCGACTTCCGCTTCGCCGTGCGAAAGCCTGGACGCCGCTGCCTCTGTGCCCAGACGCGGTGCTTAGCCAGCGCCGGGTCCGCCCGCAGCGCCTCGATCGTATTTAACCGTTCCCCAAGGGTGAGTTCATCGTGAAAGCGATGGACGGCGCGATGGCATAGGCGACAGAGGTCAACTCCGGCCGCGAGCGTCGCCTTGTCAAAGCGCTTCTGAAAGCGGGGCCGCCGCGCCACCTTCTTGGGAATAAGGTGGTGGAAGGTGAGGGGCAGCGTCCGTTCACAGAGCGCGCAGGGGCCGTCCTTCGCCACGAGCCTAGGGGTATAGGTGGCACGCCACCAGGCGCGGCCCACCCCCGTTCCCGGCCTCCACGGGCTTTAGGAGCGGGGTTTCTTGGCGGCAGCGTTCCGTGGCTTCGGGGCAGCGGCTGGCGAAGCGGCAGCCGGCTCCCAAGTTCACCGGGGAGGGGATCTCCCCGCTCATGGTAGGGCGGGGCGCCCGGGCTAGGGCTGGATCCGGCTCCGGGTTCGAGGCGACGAGTAGCTGGGTGTAGGGATGCTTGGGACGGAAGAAGACTTCGTCCGACGGGCCTAGTTCGATCAGGCTCCCCAGGTACATGACGGCCATGCGGTCCGAGACGTAGCGCACCATGGACAGGTCGTGCGCGATAAACAGGAGCGTGAGCCCCAAGTCCTTCTTGAGCTCCGCAAGAAGATTTATCACCTGCGCCTGCACGGAAACGTCGAGGGCGGAGATGGGCTCGTCGCAGACGACAAAGCGGGGTTCTAGGATCATGGCTCGGGCGATGCCAATGCGCTGGCGCTGACCCCCGGAAAACTCATGGGGATAGCGCCCCGCGTGTTCTGCCCGAAGGCCCACGGCTTCTAACCAGTGGGTGACGGCGTCCCGGAGCGCGGCCTCGCTTGGCTTGCTATGGAGCCGAAGCCCTTCGCCGATGATCTCCCCAGCGGTCATGCGGGGATTCAGGGAGGAGTAGGGGTCTTGGAAAATCATCTGCATGCGCGTGGCGAGGCGGCGATGGTCCCGGGCGCCATAGCGTTGAGGCAGCGTTTCCCCTTCGAAGGTTACGGTTCCGGAAGTTTTGTCCAAAAGCCCCAGAAGGGTTTTGCCCAGCGTCGACTTCCCCGAGCCCGATTCCCCCACGAGGCCAAGGATTTCTTCCTGCGCCAAGGTAAAGCTCACGCCGTCTACGGCGTGGAGCGTGCGCCCCGAGCCCAGTTCGAAGTGCTTGGTGAGATCCTGAACGTGAAGGAGGGGCTCAGCCATGGGCGGTGTCCTGCGCGGGAGCTTGTGGATGAAGGCGCCAGCAGCGCGCCGCGTGGGCGGGGCTGGGGCTAAATTCCGGCGGCGCCTCGCGGGTACACAGGGCCATGGCTTGCGGGCAGCGGGCGGCATAGGCGCAGCCCTTCGGCGGCGCAAAGAGGTCCGGCGGGCTGCCTTCGATGGGTGTGAGTACCTGAGCGGCGCCCGGTTGATTCGATGGCGTGGCCCGGCGTAGCCCCTGCGTGTAGGGATGGGCGCTATGGGCGAAGAGCGTTTCCACGGCGGCCGTTTCCACAATTTCCCCGGCGTACATCACCGCGACGCGATGGGCCATCTGAGCCACCACCCCCAGGTCGTGGGTGATCAAGATAATCGCCATGCCCTTCTCCTCCTGAAGCTTCCTCAGGAGGTCGAGAATTTGCGCCTGGATGGTGACGTCGAGGGCCGTGGTGGGCTCGTCGGCAATGAGGAGTTCGGGGCCGCAGGCGATGGCCATGGCGATCATGGCGCGCTGCAGCATGCCGCCGGAGAACTCGAAGGGGTATTGGCGCGCCCGGGTGGCCGCTTCCGGGATGCGGACCTCTTCCAGGAGCGCCACGGCGCGCTGCGCTGCTGCGCTTCGGGACAGGCCCTGGTGAATCCGCAACGTTTCCGCGATCTGATCGCCGATGCGCATGGTGGGATTCAGGGCGCTCATGGGATCCTGGAAGATCATGCCCACGCGCTGGCCCCGCACCGCATTCAGCGTGGCTGGGTGATGAGGCAGCAGGGCCGTATCCAGTAGCTGGGCGCTACCGCGGCGAATCACCCCCGGGGGCATGGGAATGAGGCCCAGAAGGGCCTGCATGGATACGGATTTTCCGCATCCCGATTCCCCCACGATGGCGAGCGTTTCCCCGCGAGCGACGGAAAAGCTCACCCCGCGGACGGCCTCCACCGTGCCCCCGTGAGTGTGAAAATCAACGGTGAGGTCCTGAACCTCGAGCAGGGTGTCGGTCATTCCCGGGCCCTCATGCGTGCGTCGAGGGCGTCGCGCAGGCCATCCCCCAGGAGGTTAAAGGCCAGCACCGTGAGGCTGATCATGAGCGCGGGGAAAAAGAGTTCGTGAGGCGAGTTGAGCATGCTCTTTAAGCCCTCGAAGCACATGGACCCCCAGGACGGCGTGGGGGGCGCGACCCCCATGCCAATGAAGGAGAGGAAGGCTTCCGTGAAAATCGCCGTGGGGATGGCGAAGGTGAGGGTGACTAAGATCACTCCAAGCGTATTCGGAATCATGTGGCGGAAGATCAGGTAGCGCTGCGGCGCCCCGAGCAGCCGGGCCGCCTGTACGTAGCCCTCCTCGCGGATCTGCAAGATTTGGCCCCGGACCAGGCGGGCCGTGGCGGGCCAAAGCAGCAGCACCATGGCGACGAGAATGGCCGTGATGCCGCTTTCCCCCGCCTCTACGCCGCTGGCGACGCGAAAAAGGATCATAAAGAGGAGGAAGGGCAGGGCTACCACGAAGTCCGCGAGGCGCATGAGCACGGCGTCGGCGCGGCCCCCAAGAAAGCCCGCGGCGGCGCCGTAGGCCGTGCCGAAGAGCACATAAAGCAGGGGTGCGAGGAGCCCAATGAAGAGGGAAGTGCGCGCGCCGTGCATGAGCCGGGAGAGCATATCCCTTCCCAGATAATCCGTGCCCAGGGGATGGGCGGGTAGGGTCAGGCGCTGTCCCGGGGCGCCGCTCTCCGGGGCTAGCAGTCCTGCTTTCCGCGCTGCGTTCAGGGGCAGGGCCCGCTCCACCTCTACCCGGAGGGTATGGAAGTGGGGGCTCTCCCGCAGCCCGTCGGTGGCGGTGACGCTATACCAGTACACGCCGGGTTCCAGGGCCAGGGCATCCTCGTAGCTGACCTCGGCGCCGCTCCAGCGATCGCCGAGAGGCAGGCCCAGTTCGTTGAGCGCGGTGGGCTGGTAGCGATTGCGGTAGATGCGATAGCCCGCGGCGTTCTCCACCGGGCTCCAGCGCAGGCGTACGGACCAGGTGTGGGGCGTGCCGACGACGCTGAGCCCTTCCGGGGCGTCCAGCGCTGCCCGGGTCGGGGAGGCGAGCCAGGCGGGGTCCGGAGCCGCGGGCCAGTCCTCCGCTTCGATGCCCGGCCACCGTTGGCCCCGATCGATGAGCAGCGCTTCCGCGCCCAGGTTCGGGGGCTCGGAGATGCGGTCGAGGTTCTGCGTAGATGGGTCCACGGTCCAGAACAGCGGCCCGACCGTGGTAAAGAGGCCGAGCAGCGCGAGGAGCACCAGGGACCCCACGGCGCGAGGATTGCGCAGCAGCCGAGCCCGGGCGTCGGCCCAATAGGAAAGGGAGGGACGCACCAGCACCGGCGCGGCATCCTGCGCGGCGAGGGGGGCGAAATCTTCAGGGCGGGGCGAATAGGCGCTCATGTGAGGCGCACCCGAGGATCGATCAGCCCGTAGATGAGGTCGACCACAATCACCATGAAGACGAGAAAACTTCCGTAGAACACCGTGGTGCCCATAATGAGGGTGTAGTCGAGCTGCTGCACCGCCTCCACGAAGGCTCGGCCCAGGCCCGGAATGGCAAAGACCAGCTCCACCACGAAGCCGCCGGTGGTGATGGCGGCGATGGCCGGCCCGAGCACCGTGATCACGGGGAGGCTGGCGTTCCGTAGCGCGTGGCGCCAGAAGATGCCCCCTTCACTGACCCCCTTGGCCCGGGCCGTCCGAATGTAGTCCGTGGTGAGCACCTCGAGCATGGAGGAGCGCATGAGCCGGGTCAGGAAGGCGAGGGTGGACAGGCCCAGCACCACGGCGGGCATGACCATATGGCTGAGCTCTCCCCAGCCGGCCACGGGCAAGAGGGTAAAGCCTAGGGCGTCGTTGGCGTTGACCAGCGCCAGTTGCCCAAGGGCGGCGAAGACAAAGCTGGGTACGCTAATGCCCAAGATGACCGCGAGCATGACCGTGACGTCGGGCCAGCGATTGCGCTTCAGCGCAGTGAAGGCGCCCAGGAGCACCCCGCCGATGGCGGCGAAGGCGATGGCCAGCACCCCCAGCTGCGCGGAAACGGGGAAGGCGTCGAGGATGATGTCGTTCACCCGACGGTTTTGCTGGGTGAAGGACAGGCCGAAGTCCCCCTTCGCCATGTTTCCAAGAAAGATGAAGTACTGATCAGGGAATACGGGCCGGTCCAGGCCATAGCGGGCTTCGAGATTCTTTCGAATCGCTTCCGTGGTGGCCTTCTCGTTGGAGAGGGGGTCGCCGGGAACCGCGTGCATGGCCGCGAAGGTTGCCGTGGCGATAAACCAGATGGTGATCAGCCCCTGAAAAATCCGCTTGATGGCGTAGCGCCCCATTACGGTTGCTCCAGCCAGGCCCGGGCCAAGTCCGGGTCCGGGCTCGTTTGTCGGCGAATGGCACCCTTCACCGCCGGGTGAATGACGTAGATCTGGCCCCGCTCGTAGGTGGGGATAAGGGCGTGGTCGTCGAGCAAGATGCGTTGAATGCAGCCGAAGGCTTCAACTCGAGCCTCCGGATCTACGGAGTTCTGTGCGTGGCGGACGCAGGCATCAAGCTCCGGGTTGTCGTAGCGACCCCGGTTATTCAAATTCCAGCTGGCAAAAAGATCGCCAAAGGTCAGAGGGTCTAGGTAGTCCGGGCCCCAGCCCGCAGCCACCAAATCAAAGTCCCCGGCGGTCATCTTGGCCAGGCGTTGCTTGAAGATCTGCCGGTCGATGCGCACGGTCAGCCCCAGCGCGTCCTTCCAAAGCGTTTGAAGAAACTCCGCCTGCTTGTTCGCCGTGGGGGAGTTGCCCGTCAAGAGGACCAGTTCCGGGGGCTCGGTCAGGCCCAGCTCCGCCATGGCCTTATGGAGGTGCTCCCGGGCCAGGGTCCAGTCCGTCACCGGCTCCGGCGGGGGAATTTCCTGAAGCAGGCGCTGCTTGGCCCCCTGCAGATAGGAGGGGTAGAGGGATAGGCCGGGAAGGTTCCCCGGGGTGCCGATCACCCGATTGATGAATTCATAGGTATCAAAGCTGAGGGCCAGGGCGCGGCGTAGGTTCCAGTTTTGCGTGAGCCGCCCTTCCCTATGGTTAAACTCGATATACCAAGCGGAGCCGTCGTTGAAGCGCTCGATGCGCCAGCGCTGGTCCAGGGCGTTTTCCATGGTTTCCGAATCGAGGGCCGCGAGGATGATGCGGTTGTCCTTGAACAGATTCAGCGCCGCGTTGGTATCGGCGGTGATGTAGGGGAACTCGATCCGGTTCAGGTAGATGTGGTCCTGGTCCCAGTAGTGGGGGTTCTTCGCCATTTCGAGGCGGGCGCCGTGGTCCCAGCGTTCGATGACAAAGGGGCCGTTAAAGAGCATGTCCTCGGCATCCGCGCCATAGCGGCCATCCCGGTCGCGGTAGAAGCTTTCCTTCAGGGGATAGAAGGTGGCAAAGGCCACGAGCTTGTCGAAGTAGGCGAGGGCGCGGGAGAAACGCACCTCGAGGCGCCGGGGCTCCGGGGCGCTCACCCCCAGGCTCGTGATCGGGGCCTCCCCCTGACTGATTGCCTCTGCGTTTTCGATGCCCTGGAGGATAAAGGCGTACTCGGAGGCGGTTTTCGGATCCACGGCGTGGCGCCAGGAAAATACGAAGTCCGCGGCGGTCACCGGGCTTCCGTCGCTCCAGCGGGCGTCTTCCCGGAGCCAGAAGGTGGCGCCGTCGTTGCGGATCTCCCAGCGCTCCGCTACGCCGGGGACGAGCCGACCCTGCCCGTCAAAGCGGGTGAGGGCTTCCATCACGTGCCCGAGGATGCGGGTGCTGACCTGATCCGTGGCCTTGCTGGAGTCGAGCTGGGGTGGTTCCTGGGGAAGGACCATGCGAATGACCCGGCCTTCGAAGTCCACGGCGTTATCCGCGGCGCCGGAAAAAGGCGCGGCGACGGCGAGGAGGCAACTCAGAAGGAGTGCTAGGGGTCGCCCCGCGGGGCCAAACCGCATCATCGGAAATCCTTGTCCTGAACTGTAGAAGGCGGAGTGTAACGCGCCGGTCATTTTGCGCCAGCGTTCGCGCCAGGGCTGGCGGTGAGGGACGGGCTAGCGGACGGCGAGGAGCAGGTCGCTGATGACCCGTTCTAGATGATTCAGGGCGTTACAGACGTTCACCTGGTGACAGCTGGCGCGATAGCGGGGCATCTCCGAATCCCCCGAGCCCCAGCTGCGCTCCGGCTCTGGGTTCAGCCAAATGACCCGCTGGGCCTTATCGTAGATTTCCCGGAGCGCCTTCGTGTTGGGGTTCCCGTAATTGTTTCGGGCGTCGCCAAGGATAATCACCGTGCTCTGGGAATTGACCGCCGATCCCGCCACGCGAAGGAAATCGTCGAAGGCCTGGCCGTAGTCCGTAGAGCCGCCGCTGAAGTCCGCGAGGGTGGTGGCAATGGCGTCGTCGATGGCCATGCGCTGGAAGTTCTCCGTCACCTCTCCAAGGTCGGAGGAGAAGGCGAAGGCCCGAACCCGGGGCAGCACGGCTTCGAGGCTGTAGAGAAACATCAGCATGAAGCGAGCATAGGTAGCCACGGAGCCGGATACGTCGCAGATGGCAAAGACCTTGCTGCGGTCAATCTTCCGGGCCTTCCAAGCAAGATCGATCAGCTCGCCGTCGTAGCGGAGATTCTTCCTTAGGGTCCGGCTGACGTGAAGCTGGCCTCGGCGCATCTTCTTGCGGCGCCGGGAGTGGGCCGCAATGAGACGCTTCGCCATCTTTTCCACGAGCCGCTTTAAGTGGCTGAAGTTCCGGTGTTCAACATTGCTGAGCTTCACGTGGCGGAGCATCGCCTCGCGCAGCCGGTGCCCATCGGCGTCGGCGTGGAGGAGGAATTGCCGCTCAACAAAGTCCCGTACCCGTTCCCGAAGATCGTCCCGGAGGCCGCTGAGCTGGGCTGCGGTGCGCCGGGCCGTGGCATCGGCTTGGGTGGCGAGGGTGCCAATTTCTTCTTGCAAGGCGCCCTGGCCAAGGGCGTCCATGATACGGCGCGTATATAGCCCTTTCTGCGTAAAAACCTTGATGCCAGCGACGTTGACCGCTTCCCCAGCCTGGCTCACGGCCAGGGCAAGGGCGGCCCGATCCCCTTGCTGGAGCTGCTGACCGAGGGCCGACTGGGCATCCTGCACCGGACCGGGGCCGGGGTCCCCGAAGGGATCGGTTCCCTCGTCTCCCGGGGGACCATCGCCAGCGGGATCTCCGCTAGCCTCGTCGCTCTTGCGAGGCTCCGAACCCTGGCCCTGGGGCGGGCCATCGCCCCCGCCGCCCTGGCCTTCGCTGCCTTCCCCTTCGCCGCTTGGATCCCCGTCGCCGCGCTCTCCATCGGACGCGCCGGGAGGGGCGTCGGAGAATTCCTCGAAGCGAAAGAAGGCGTCGAAACAGGCGTCGAAGGCCAGCTTCTCCTCCGCCGTCTTAGGCAGTACCAGGGCGAGGCTTTCCTTAAGCTGCTGCCGGTTCTCCATGCCCATGCGGTCCACGGTGCGGAACGCATCGAGCGTCTCGGCCGGGGAGATGCGCACCTCCGCCATGCGGAGGGCGCTGATGAAGCGCTGGAGGGAGGCGTCCACGCTAGGCGCTTTTGCGGGCCGCCGCGAGGAGGCTCGGAAGCTCCGGCGTGAGCGCGTCGATGTCGTCCTGGAACTTCAGAATGACGTTTAGCGTGTCCTGCACCAGCTGGCTGTCGAGCTGCTCGGCGTTGAGCAGGAGCAGGGTTCGGGCCCAATCGATGGTTTCGCTGATGGCCGGGACCTTCTTTAAATCCTTCTCCCGAAGGGCCTGGATAAAGGCGACCAGCTCGCGCTCCAGGGCCGGGGGGATCTCCGGAACCCGCGCGTGCACGATGGCGCGCTCCAGCGGCGCTTCTGGGAAGGGGATGTAGAGGTGAAGGCAGCGGCGCTTCAAGGCGTCGGAGACTTCCCGGGTGTTGTTTGAGGTTAAAAACACGAGGGGCCGGGGTCCCTTCGCTCGAATGGTGCCCAGCTCCGGGATGGAGACCTGAAAGTCCGAAAGCAGCTCCAGGAGCATGGACTCGAATTCCTGGTCCGCTTTGTCGATCTCGTCGATCAGCAACACCGCTCCAGCTTCTTCCTGCAACGACTTCAGAAGAGGGCGGGGTTCAAGGAAGTCCTCGGAGAAGAACACATCCCCAAATTCGTGGAGCCGCTCCAGGGACGCCTGGAGCCCCTTGGCACCGGCCAGCACGTCCCCGAGCTGCTCCTTCAGCACCTGGATATATAGGAGCTGCTTCGCGTATTTCCATTCGTAGAGAGCTTTCGCTTCGTCGAGACCCTCATAGCACTGGAGGCGAATGAGTGGGTGGTCTAGGAGGGCGGCGGTGGTTTTCGCCAGCTCCGTTTTGCCGACCCCCGGGGGGCCTTCCACCAAAATGGGTTTGTCCAGAGCGAGGGCGAGGTAGACCGCGGTCGCAATCTGCGTCGAACAAATGTAGTTGGCGCTCTCCAGGCCAGCTTGAACCTCGGCCACGGAACCAAAGGGGGTAGGTGCGGTGCTCACGCGATCTCCAACGCTTAGGCGCCCCCCTACGGGGAGCGCGGTGGGGCCTAAAGCTTAGGGCTAGAGGGCTTAGCGCCCTGTGAATTGCGGCGCGCGCTTCTCGAGGAAGTGGGCGACCCCTTCCTTGAAATCTTCCGTGCCGAAGGTGGCTTTCATTTCCGTTTCCGCGCGATCGAGCACCGTGCCCAGGTCGGCGAACACGTCATTCCACAGCTGGCGCTTCATCACCCGCAGCGAGCGGGGGGAAACGGTGGAGGCCATGGTGCGGGCGTAGTTCATCACCTCTTCTTCAAAAACCGCTTCATCATACACCGCATTGGCGAGGCCCAGGCGCAGCCCTTCCTCGGCGCCCACGAAGCGTGCGGAGAAGAGCAGGTCGGCGGCGGCGGCGGGGCCGCAGAGCTGGTTTAGGGTCCAGGTGAGGCCCCATTCCGCGATCAGCCCGCGCTTCGCGAAGATGGTGGACATGCGGCCGGCGCTGGACCACAGGCGGAGGTCGCAGAAGAGCGCGATGGCCATGCCCATGCCCGCGGTGGCGCCATTGATCGCGGCAATCACGGGCTTCGGCACGGAGGCGAAGTAGCTGTAGCGGCCGCCAAAGGCCGCGGGAACGCCCGGGTCGATGCGCCGGTCGTCATCGCCTTCCGCAATGCCGTTGCCTCCGTTCCCTTCCTTGGCGGCGGCCTGAATGGCCAACAGATTATCCATGTCGGCCCCCGCGCAGAAGCCGCGCCCGGCGCCGGTGAGCACGATAACTTTCACCGCGTCGTCCGCGGAAGCCGCTTTCATGAGGGCATAGACCTCCTGGTCCATGGTGCCAGTCCAGGCGTTCATCTTGTCCGGTCGATTCAGCGTGACGGTGGCAACCCCGTCGGTGACGTCGTAACGGGTGTGCTCAAGACTATGCGGTGCGCTCATGGGCCTTTTCTCCCCCCGGTGTGAAAAGCGGCGCCTAGCATGGCCCGCCTTGCCGTTTGGGTCCAGCGCGGGGAAACTCAGGCGGTCGACCTAGGGAGATTTCGGTATGAAGATGGTTTGCCCGCCCCGGGGCCTGAGCGTTGGGGCGCTCGCGATGTTGACCCTTTTGTCCTTTTCCGCCCCGTCCGCCGAGGCCCGACTGTTGATTCACGCTGGCGCCCTGCTTGATGGCACGGGGGCACCGCCCCAGGGCCCGAGCACGGTGGTGCTTGAGGGGGCGCGCATCAAAGCCGTGCTGCCTGGGCATGAGCCCCCGGCGATGGGGGACGAGGTGCTCGATCTCACGGGGCACACGGTCATGCCCGGGCTGATTGATATGCACGTGCACCTGCGCAGCGAAAGCAACCCGAAGGCAGCACTGGATCGCTTCCGCCTCAATCCCGAAGACCACGTGCTGCGGGCGGCTAAGCATGCGCGGACCACACTGAACGCAGGTTTCACCACCGTGCGCGATCTGGGGGGTGCGGAGGTGCTAGCCCTGCGGGATGCGATTAACGGGGGCTGGGCCGAGGGCCCGCGGATCTTCGCCGCGGGGCGGAGTATCGCCACCACCGGCGGCCACGCCGATCCCACGAACGGGGGACGGCATGATCTTTGGGAAACGCCTGGGCCCACGGAAGGGGTGATCAACGGCACGGTGGAAGCGCGCGCGGCGGTTCGCCAGCGCTACAAGGACGGTAGCGATGTCATTAAGGTCACGGCCACCGGTGGCGTGCTGTCCCAGGCGAAGAACGGGCAGAACGCTCAGTTTGCCTTAGATGAGCTCAAGGCCATCGTCGAGACGGCGAAGGACTACGGTTTTCACGTCGCCGCCCACGCTCATGGGGAAGAGGGCATGCGCCGGGCCGTGCTCGCCGGGGTCACCAGCATTGAGCACGGGACCTTTATGAGTGATGAGGTCATGGCGCTCATGCGGGAGCGGGGCACCTGGTACGTGCCCACCATCATTGCGGGGAAGTTTGTCGCGGAAAAGGCGGAGATTGACGGTTTCTTCTCTGAGGTCGTGCGGCCGAAGGCCCGGGCCATCGGTCCGCTGATTCAGGACACCTTCGCCCGGGCCTATGCCCAGGGCGTGCCCATCGTCTTCGGTACGGATACGGGGGTTTCGCCCCACGGAGACAACTGGAAGGAGTTCACCTACATGGTGGAGGCGGGGATGCCCCCCCTGGAAGCCCTGACCTCGGCCATGAGCGTGGCGGCGGGCGTGCTCGGCCAGGGTAATCAGCTGGGGCAGCTCGCGCCGGGCTTTTTGGCGGACGTGATCGCCGTGGAGGGCGATCCCCTGAAGGACATCGCGCGCATGGGTGCGGTGTCTCTCGTGATCAAGGATGGAGAGGTGGTGCGCTATGAGAATCCTTAAGCCTTGGGTGCCCCTGCTGGGGGCGTGGGCCCTGACGGTAGCGGCGGAACCGGCGCCGGTGCCGGCTTACTACGAAGCCGATCCCTCCCGAGCGGGGGCGCCTGTGCGCGGGGAAGGCCCCTTGCCCTATAGCAGCCGCTACGCCCCGGAGCCCTCGGGCGCCGTGCTGATTGAAAACGCCACCGTGCTCCTGGGCGATGGCACCCGCCTCGACGAGGGGGATGTGCTCTTCGATGCGGGGCGCATCGTGGCCGTGGGACAGGATCTTGCGGCCCCGGTAGGGGCTGCGGTGGTCGATGGGGCGGGGCGCTGGGTCTCCCCGGGAATCATTGATGTCCATTCCCACCTGGGCGATTACCCGTCGCCCGGAGTGGAAGCACATTCCGATGGGAACGAGGCGACGGCGCCGGTGACGGCTAGGGTCTGGGCGGAGCACTCCGTTTGGCCCCAGGATCCTCAATTTCCCTTGGCCCTCATGGGCGGCGTCACCACGCTGCAAATCCTGCCCGGCTCCGCCAATTTGGTGGGGGGGCGGGGGGTCACCCTCAAGAATGTGCAAGCGCGAAGCGTCATGGACATGAAGTTTCCCGGCGCGCCCCATAGCCTGAAGATGGCCTGCGGGGAAAACCCCAAGCGGGTCTACGGTCGTCGCCGCTCCGCGCCCTCGACGCGCATGGGGAACGTGGCGGGCTACCGGGAAAGCTGGATTAAGGCCCGGGCCTATCAGGCGAAGCTCGATGCGGCGGCCGCCTCGGGCGAGGACCTCCCGGACCGGGACCTGGAGATGGAAACCCTCGCTGGCGTGCTCCGGGGGGAAATTCTGATTCACAACCACTGCTATCGCGCCGATGAGATGCTCATCATGCTCGATATCGCGCGGGAGTTTGATTACAAGATCACCGCCTTCCACCACGCCACGGAGGCCTACAAGATCGCCGACGTGCTGGCGGAGGAGGGGGTCTGCGGTGCCCTCTGGGCCGACTGGTGGGGCTTCAAGATGGAGTCCAACGACGCCATCGAGGAGAACATCGCCCTCATGGAGCAGGCCGGGGCCTGCGCCATCGTGCACTCGGATTCGGCCCGGGATATTCAGCGTTTGAATCAGGAGGCAGCGAAGGCGCTCATGGCCGCCCAGCGCATGGGCTTGCCCTATGACGAGGCCCTCGCCATGCGCTGGCTGACGCAGAATGCGGCGAAGGCCCTCGGCATCGCTGACCAAACGGGCACCCTGGCGCCAGGCCTCATGGCCGACGTGGTGCTTTGGTCGGGCAATCCCTTTAGCGTTTACAGCCGCGCGGAGCGGGTGTGGATTGATGGTCATCTCCACTATGCCGCAGGCCCCGAGGGCGTTCGGCCGACCACGGATTTTGATCTAGCGCAGACGCCCGCAGGGCGTGGGGAGGCGCAGCAATGAAGCGCACCGCACAGCAGCTTCTGGCGCTGGGCCTTCTGGCCCTCGCCGGAGCGGTCCAGGCCGAGGTGACAGCCATCACCGGCGCCACGGTCCATACCCTTGGGCCCGCGGGCACGCTCGAGAACGCGACCGTCCTGGTGCGCGATGGAATCATCGAAGCCGTGGGGGTCGAGGTACCCGTGCCGGCGGAGGCCACGGTGCTTGAGGCCGAGGGGCAGGTGCTCACTCCAGGACTTCTAGCGCCGATCACTAATATTGGCCTTGTGGAAGTGTCCGGCGTGGGCAGCACCAACGATCAGCGTTTGAAGGACACCCCCGTGGGGCCGGCTTTCTCCGTGCGCCACGGTGTGAACCGCTTCTCCGTGCTCTTCGGGGTGGCGCGCACCGGGGGCGTGACCCGGGCCCTCGCGGCCCCCGAGCCGGGCCCCGGCGTATTCGCCGGGCAGGGTAGCGTCATACGCTTGGACGGTGCCCCGGCGCCGGTGACGGCCCCGGATCGGGTGCTGGTCGCGGCGCTCGGGGAGCGGGGCGCGGACCGGGCCGGAGGCAGTCGGGCCCGGGCCCTGCAAAGCCTGCTTCAGGGCTTTGCGGAGGCGCAGCGCTATGGGCGCAGCAATGAGCTGTCCCGCCGCGGCCTCGCCAGTGGCCTGAGCCTACCCTATTACGATCTTGAGGCCCTGGAGCGGGCCCTTTCGGAAAAGCAGCCTCTCTGGGTACACGTGGATCGGGCCGCGGACCTTGAGGCGCTCCTCGCGGCCACGGAAGCGCTGCCCTTACCCCTCGTGATCGTCGGGGGCGCGGAAGCCTGGCGCGTGGCGCCGGCCCTCGCCGCGCGGAACGTGCCCGTGGTGCTCGATCCCCTGGGTAATCTCCCGGAAAGTTTCGATCGCCTCGGGGCGCGCATCGATAATGCCACCCTGCTTCATGAGGCTGGGGTGCGCGTCGCCTTCACGGAGCTCGTGGGCCACGAGGTGCGGGAGCTGCGGCAGTACGCGGGGAATGCCGTAGCCCAGGGCCTACCTTGGGAGGTGGCCCTGGCCGCAATCACCCGGGTGCCGGCAGAGCTCTGGGGCGAAGGGGACCGGTTAGGGCAGGTCGCGCCGGGCTACCGCGCCGATCTCGTGCTTTGGACCGGCGATCCCCTGGAGCTCACCAGCTGGGCCCGCTGGACCATGATTGAGGGCCAGCCCTTCGCTCCGGCCTCGCGCCAGCTGCAGCTTCGGGATCGCTATCGAAAGCCCGCCCAGCGCGTGCTTCCGCCGGGTGGTTAAGGTTAAGGGGTCGCCAGGGAGCGAGGGACTGATTACCATGCCCGGCGACCCTCATTCGTTCATCAGCAAGGAGTCATGCCATGGCTTTTGAGTTGCCCGCTCTGCCTTACGCCCGTGATGCCCTCGCGCCCCACATCAGCGCTGAGACCATCGACTTTCACTACGGTAAGCATCACCAGACCTACGTCGATAAGCTGAACGCGGCGGTGGAAGGGAAGCCGGAAGCGGACGCTTCCCTGGAAGAGCTGATCAAGACCAGCAGCGGCGGCGTTTTCAACAACGCGGCCCAGATTTGGAATCACACCTTCTACTGGAATTCCCTGTCTCCAAACGGCGGCGGTGCCCCCACCGGTGCGCTGGCGGAAGCCATCGACCGGGATCTCGGCGGCCTTGAGGCCTGCAAAAAGGCCCTCGCCGACGCCGTGGGTACGCACTTTGGGTCCGGCTGGGCCTGGCTCGTGCTGGATAACGGCAAGCTGAAGGTGGAGTCGCTCCACGATGCGGGCAATCCCATGACCTCCGGCCAGACCCCGCTCCTCACCATCGATGCTTGGGAGCATGCCTTCTACATCGATTACCGCAACGCCAAGCCGAAGTACTGCGAGGCGGTGCTCGAGCACCTCATCAATTGGTCCTTCGCTGAGGCGAACTTCGCCAACGCCTAAGGTCTAGGCACGCTATGAAAACCCCTGGGCGCGGTGTGCGCTCGGGGGTTTTTTTATGGGACGAATTGCTCCTGGAGGATGCGTTCTTCTAGGTTGTGCTCAGGATCGAAGAGGATGTGCAGCTCGGTCTCGTTGTCCTGGGCGATACGCACCTCCACCACGTTGCGGACCTCCGTGGCATCGGCCACGGCGGAGACGGGGCGCTTGTAGTGGTCGAGGACCTCGAAGGTGATTTCGGCCGTGAGGGGCAGCACCGCGCCGCGCCAGCGCCGGGGCCGGAAGGCGCTGATGGGGGTCAGGGCCAGGGCCTGGGAACCAATTGGCAAGATAGGCCCGTGGGCGGAAAGGTTATAGGCCGTGGAGCCGGCTGGGGTTGCCACTAGGGCCCCATCGCAGATGAGCCGGTCGATGCGGGTTTTACCGTCGATCGCGACGCGCAGGTTCGCTGCTTGCCGGGTCTGCCGAAGGAGGGACACCTCGTTGATTGCTCGGGCCTGCTGTTCCGAGCCGGAATCGCTAGTGGCGGTCATGGCCAAGGGGTGGAGGACGGCCCGGGCAGCGTTGTCGATGCGCTCCGGGAGGTCGTCCTCGTTATAGGCGTTCAGCAGGAAGCCCACCGTGCCCCGATTCATCCCGTAGATGGGTACGCTGCGGTGCATGCTTCGGTGGAGCGTTTCCAGCATGAAGCCATCGCCGCCGAGGGCGATGATGACGTCCGCCTCCTCCGCCGGCACGTGGGCGTAGCGCTTTTCTAGGCTTTCCCGAGCCGCTTGGGACTGGGGACTTTTGCTGCTGACGAAGGCCAGGCGGGTGTCGCTCATGATTTGGGGTCCCCGTGGAGGCGAATCAGGCCTTCCTGGGCCACGGACGCCACCAGTGTGCCGTCCTGGCTGTAAATGAGACCGCGGTTGAACCCTCGGGCCCCCCCCGCAGCAGGGCTATCTTGCACGTATAAGAGCCATTCGTCAGCGCGGAAGGGGCCGTGGAACCACATTGCGTGGTCCAGGCTCGCGGTCTGGAAGTTCGGTTGCATGAAAGACACGCCGTGGGGCCAGGTGCAGGTGTCCAGCAAGGTCCAGTCCGACAGGTAGGCAAGGGCGCATTGGTGCAGACGAAGATCGTCGGGCATGGGCTCCTTCACCCGCATCCACCCCATCTGCTTTGGCGCCCGCTTCTCCGGCTTGAAATCGTTTTGCGGATTCAGGGCCCGGTACTCGATGGGGCGCTCCCGGGTGAAGTGGGCGAGCACCTCGGGGTCGAGCCCCGCCGCTTCCCCGTGCTGCCGCCGGAGCTCCCTTTCCGGGGTCAGGCTCTCCGGGTCCGGGACGCCCTCGGGCATGGCGAAGGCGTGCTCCAGTCCGGGCTCGTCCGTCTGGAAGGAGATGGACATATTGAACATGGGGCGGCCGTGTTGAATGGCCACCACGCGACGGGTGGTAAAGGAGCGGCCGTCGCGAATGCGATCCACGGTATACAAAATGGGGTGATTGGGGTCCCCGGGGCGTAAAAAATAGGCATGGAGGGAGTGGGCACTTCGGGTGGGGTCGTCCACCGTGCGGGACGCGGCCACGAGGGCCTGCCCGAGCACCTGTCCCCCATACACCCGCTGCCAGGCGTCATTGGGGCTTCTACCTCGGTAATGATTGATTTCCAGCTCTTCGAGATCGAGGACCTGGAGGAGTTCATCAAGCCTTTCCGTCATGGCGTACCTCGCCCGGGTGGGAGAGGGGGGATTGTACGGGGCGCGGCAGGCTGCGCCAGTCCCCCGGGAGCGCGGTAAACTGTGGATCCAGCAATGGGAGCAATGGCATGACCCAGCAAGACAGTGAGGCTCCGGGATGGTTCCGCCGGGCGCTGAAGGCGCCCTTCGAGGACCGAGAACTGACGGTGGCAGGAACGCCCATCCATTATCTGTACTGGGCGGAGCGAGAAACGCTTCCGGGCCTCGTGCTGGTTCACGGGAACGGCGCCCATGCTCACTGGTGGCGCTTCATCGCCCCCTTCTTCTTAAAGGAATACCGGGTGGCGGCGCTCGATCTCTCCGGTATGGGGGATTCGGGGCACCGGGAGCATTACAGCCCTGAGCTGTTTGCCGATGAGGTCATGGCCGTGGCGAAGCACGCGGGCTTTGGCACCGACACCATTGTGGTGGGTCACAGCTTTGGGGGCTTTGTGACCATTCAGACGGCGCTGCGCTTTGGTCATGACCTTGGCGGCGTCGTGCTCGTGGATTCCCCCGTGCGGCCCCCGGACTACGCCTGGGAGCGGGATCCCAAGCGCTCCCCCATCCGGGCCAAGCGCGTTTATCCAGACCGGGCCACGGCGGAGGGGCGCTTCCGCCTTATGCCACCCCAGGATTGCGAAAACGGCTTCATCCTTCGCTACATCGCCGAGCACTCCGTAACGGAAGTGCCGGGCGGCTTCAGCTGGAAGTTCGACGATCGCATGTTTGAGAAGCTGCGCTTTGAGAACCGCGGCGAGGACCTGCAACGGTTGCCCTGCCGGGTGGCGGTCATGTACGGCGATGATTCCTACCTTTTCGATCAGGAGATCGCCGACTACATGTTTAAGGTGCTCGATGAATCCGTGCCCTTCATGGCCTTGCCCGAGGCGCAGCACCACGTCTTCCTGGATCAGCCCCTGGCCTTCGTAGCGGCGCTGCGCATGCTGCTGGCGGAATGGCGTCACTCTCGACCCGATCGCCAGGCGCCAATCCCCGGGGCCGGCCCGTGAGCGTCCCCACCGTTTGGGTGGATGCCGACGCCTGCCCGCGCCCCGTCCGGGACGTGATTTGCCGGGCTGCGGAGCGGCGCCAGGTGCGCACCATCTTCGTGGCCGCGTCCCCCATCAATGTGCCTCGCGGGCGCTTCATCAGTTCTCGCACCGTTGCCGCTGGCTTTGATGCGGCGGACGATGCCATTGCCGAGGAGGTTGCGGCCGGCGACGTGGTGGTCACCCAGGACATCCTCCTGGCAGAGCGCCTGGTCACCAAGGGCGCTCGGGTGACGAATCCCCGGGGGGAGATCTTTGATCGGGAAAATATCGGGACCCGCGTATCCCAGCGGAACTTCATGGAGGAGGCGCGGGGCGCGGGGCTTGCCGGGGGCGGGCCGCCGCCCTTCGATGACCGGGACAAGCAGGCCTTTTCGAACAGCTTCGATAAGCTGCTGACCGCAGCCCTTCGGGCCGCCGGGGCCTAGGCGAGGCGTTCGAGGGGTAAATCGGTCATGCGGGCCACGGCGAGGTGGGTGGTTTCCGCCGCCCGGGCCAGATCCAGCGTGCTGTCCTCCGGCCGTACCAGAAGAGCCGTTTTCAGCCCCGCCGCCCGAGCGGCATCCAGCTCTTCGACCACATCCGAGAGAAACATGATGGCGCCGGCCGGCAGCTCGAGGGTGGCGGCGATGGCCTGATAGCTTCCCAAGGTGCGCTTGGGCCCTACCCGGGTATCAAAGTAGCCCGAGAAAAGCGGGGTGAGATCCCCAGCCAGGCTATGGCCGAAGAGGAGCTGCTGCGCCGCCACGGAGCCGGAGGAGTAAACGTAGAGCGCCAGGCCCGCGTCGTGCCAGCGCTTCAGCGCCGTGACCGCATCCTCGTAGATGTGTCCCTTAAGGGCCCCGTCGGCGTAACCCTGGGCCCAGATCAGACCCTGGAGCGTTTTCAGAGGCGTCCACTTTCGGTCCTCGTCGATAAAGCGCTCGAGGGTGGCCACCACGGCGTCCAGATCCGCGGCGTCGACGCCGCCTTCCTCCGCCACCGCTGCTCGAATATCCCGGACCTCGGGCTCGGCACCGTGGGCGTCGAGGAAGGGGCGGAGCTGCGCTCGAGCATAGGGAAAGAGCACCTCGTGAACGAAGCGGATGCTGCTGGTGGTGCCCTCAATATCGGTGACGATGGCCCTTAGGGTCATGCGCTCGCCTCATAGCGCGGGAACTGCTCGGCGATGGGGCTGCCCGTGAAGTTCGCCACCCAGCCCTCGGGGTTGGAGAAGATGCGAATAGCCAGGAATTGGGGCTCGGGCCCCATGTCGAACCAGTGCTTGGTGAGGGCGGGCACGGTGAGGAAGTCTCCCCGCTCGCACAGCACCTCAAAGACCTGGGTTCCCAGGTGCAGGGTAAAGAGCCCCGATCCATCGACAAAGAAGCGCACCTCGTCCTCTGCGTGGGTATGTTCCGCCAGAAATTTACCTCGGGCCTCGCTGGCTGCGGGGTTGCTCGGCGTCATGCTAACCACGTCGCAGCTTTGGTAACCGCCGTCCGCCATGATCCGCGCGATTTCCGCGTCGTAGCGGGAAAGGACCGCGTCCTGGGTGGCGCCGGCGGCGATGTCGTCGTGCGTGGGCCAGCGCTCGAAGCGCACGCCATGGGGCGCGAGGGCCTCGGCGATGGCGCGAGGATCCTCGTGCTGGGCTAGAGGTTGAGCGCCGTTTTGGTCGTCAAAGATTCTGAGTCGGCTCATGGCGAGGCCTCCGGGCTGGACAGGGCTAGGGTGTGATCAAGGAGGGACACGAGCGCTTCCATGTGGCGCTCCGCGTCGAAAAGGGAGGTGCCCCAGACGTAGGCACCGTGGCCCCGGATTAGGTAGGCCGGGGGCGCGCCGGGAAGCCCGCCCTGGGCGGCTACCACGGCGTCATCGATTTCCCTCATGTCCTGGCTGTTCGGCACCACGGGAATAGCCTGATGGCTTTCGTGGGTAGGCACCCCGGGGAAGGCCTTGAGCAGCTCTGCGCCGGTGAGCTCTACGGCAGCGGCGTTTCGGTGCCGCTCAGTCCAGATCACGGTGCTGGGGGCGTGGGCGTGGAGCACGGCCCCGAGGCTGAGATCGCGCGCATAGAGAGCGAGGTGGAGCGCGGCCTCGGCAGAGGGCTTGGCACCCTCGGCGCCATCGAGGACGGTGCCGTCGAGGGCCATGAGCATAAGGGCGTCGCCGGTCAGAAAGCGTTTGTGTCCTCCGGAGGCCGTCACCAGGGCGCGATTGTCGTCGACGCGTAGAGATAGATTGCTGCTCGTGGCAGGGGTCCAGCGCCGGCCATAGAACCGCTCCGCGACCGGGCTCAAGGCCTGGGCACCGTAGTAGCGCAAAAGCGGGCCCGGAAGCTTGGGGCTCAGCACAGGAAACCTCCGCCAAGGGCGAATAGGGGGGTGGAGTGTACCTTGGGCGCTAGCGCTTTTTCAGCCTACGGCCGTGCCTGGAGCCGGGGGGCGGGCTACAATGCGGCAAGAATAAAGAGGCACGAGCCATGAAACACGGGGATGGTCAGGGCGCAGGGCGCCCCTGGCCCATTATGTTGGATGTAGAGGCGTCGGGCTTCGGCCGGGGCAGCTATCCCATCGAAATTGGCCTGGCCTTTCCCGATGGCACTTCCGTGGCCTATCTGCTCCGCCCGGAGCCCGACTGGGTCCACTGGGATGAAGGGGCGGAACAGGTTCACGGCCTTCCCCGGGCGAGGCTCCTCGCCGAGGGGCGCCCGGTGCTTGAAGTGGCCGCCTTGCTGAATGCCCAGCTCGCAGGCAATCGGGTGTACAGCGATGCCTGGGGTTTTGATGCGGCCTGGGTGGCGCGGCTTTTCGACGCCGCTGGGCTCAGTCAGCACTTTCGGATCGACACGGTTCGAAATTTGATTACGGAAACGGCCTTGCATTCCTGGGCCACGGCCCGGTCCCGAGCCGAAGCCCGCCTGGGGAGGGCCACTCACCGCGCCGAGCACGATGCGAGGCTGTTGCAAGCCAGCGTGCTCGAACTCTGGGCCCTTGAGGGCCCGCCGCCTTTAGACGAAGGATCTGCCTCGTGATGAGCTTACTGGGGGTCCTAGTGCTCCTCGCCCTGGCCTGGATGCTATCGACGAACCGCCGAGCCATCGCTTGGCGTACGGTGCTTGGCGCCCTATTCCTGCAGGCGCTCATCGGCGGCTGGGTACTTGCCATGCCCTCAGGCATCGCCACCCTGGAGGCCGTCTCTGCTGGAGTGGGGCTGGTGCTGGCCTACAGCCGGGAAGGCATTGAGTTCATGTTTGGATGGTCTGCGAACGGAGCCATGGGGTCCCTAGCGGCCTCCGTGGAAGCCAAGGGCTTCGCCCCCATCTTTGCCGTGAACGTGCTGCCCGTGATCGTGATCTTTTCCGCTCTTGTCTCTGTGCTCTATCACCTTGGCATCATGGGATGGACCATTCGCCTCCTAGGGGGCGCGCTGCAGCGGGTCCTAGGCACCAGCCGCCCCGAATCCCTCTCCGCCGCGGCGAACGTCTTCGTGGGGCAGGCGGAAGCCCCCCTGGTGGCTCGACCCTTCATTCCCACCATGACCGCTTCTGAGCTTTTCGCCATCATGGTGGGCGGCCTAGCGAGCATTGCAGGGTCCGTCATGGCGGGCTACGCCGCCATGGGGATCGAGCTCAAATACCTGATTGCTGCGTGCTTCATGGCCGCCCCCGGCGGGCTACTCATGGCTAAGATGGTGATGCCGGAAACGGAACAGCCGAAGAACGATCTCGCGGAGCTCGACGACCTCGAGAGCATGAAGAGCGTGAATCTCTTCGACGCTGCGGCCTCCGGGGCGCTCTCGGGGATGCATATCGCTCTGGCCGTGGGCGCCATGCTCGTGGCTTTTATTGCCCTTATGGCCATGGTCAACGGCCTTCTGGGGGCGCTTGGGGGCTTGTTTGGCTACCCCGAGCTCACCCTCGAACTCATTCTAGGCTGGGTCTTCCAGCCCCTGGCCTGGCTGCTCGGCGTGCCCTGGGGGGAGGCGGAGGCCGCGGGCAGCTTTATCGGCCAGAAGCTCGTGCTCAATGAGTTTGTGGCCTACCTGTCCTTTACGGAGCAGCGCGCTGCCTTCGCGCCCCTTACCCAGGCCATCATCACCTTCGCCCTTTGTGGCTTTGCAAATTTCTCCTCCATCGCCATCCTCCTGGGGGGGCTCGGGTCCGTGGCGCCGAACCGCCGGGAAGACATCGCTCGCTTTGGCTTCCGGGCCTTGCTCGCGGCCACCCTCGCCAATCTCATGAGTGCGGCCCTCGCCGGGTTCTATCTGAGCCTATGACCGCCTCGTTGAAGCCCATCGATTTTGCTGCGGTTGATGCGCCGGCGCGCTTCACCGAGGATCTCCGGGAGATCGGCTTTGCCGTGCTCCGGGACGCGCCCCTGGACGATGACGCGATCAGCCGGATCTACGAGGCTTGGCTCGCCTTTTTTCAAAGCCCAGAAAAGACGGTCTTTCGCTACGACCGGGAACGGCAGGATGGTTTCTTCTCCACCGCCGAGGCGGAGCACGCCAAGGGGGAGACGCTCCGGGATCTGAAGGAGTACTTCCATTACTACCCCTGGGGGCGCTGCCCCGAGGCCTTGCGACCTGATCTAGAGCGCTACTACGCCGCTGTGCTCACCCTCGGGCAGACACTTCTGGGGTGGGTGGAGGCGAACGCGCCCGCAGCCATTGCGCAGCAGCTGAGCGAACCCCTATCGAGCATGATTGCGGGCAGTGATGTTTCACTTCTGCGCATTCTTCATTACCCCCCGCTCGCGGAAACGGCGGGAGAAGGGGAGCGGGCCGCGGCTCACGCCGATATCAACCTGCTGACCATTCTGCCGGCGGCCAGTGCGCCAGGACTTGAGGTGAAGGCCCGGGACGGGCGCTGGCTGACCGTGCCCTGTACGCCGGGGCTCGTGGTGGTGAACACGGGGGATATGTTGCAGGAGGCCACGGACGGCTACTTTCCGTCCACGGTGCATCGGGTGGTAAACCCCCGGGGGGAAGAGGCGAGGGAGCGACGTCTGTCCCTGCCCCTTTTCCTCCATCCTCGCCCGGAGGTCGTGCTGTCATCGCGCCATAGCGCGGAGAGCTATCTGAATCAGCGTCTCCGCGAATTGGGCGTTATTTAGTACTTGTAGTAGTCGGGCTTGTAGGGGCCTTCCGTGGTTACGCCGATGTAGCCGGCCTGCTCCTGGGTCAGCTGCGTGAGCACGCCCCCGAAGCCTTCCACCATGTAGCGCGCCACTTCCTCATCCAGATGCTTGGGCAGCACTTCCACGCTAATTGGCGGTCGCTGCTGGGGATCCTGATCGGCCCAGCGCTGATCAAACAGGTGCATTTGTGCGAGGACCTGGTTGGCGAAGGAGCCATCCATCACCCGGGAGGGATGGCCCATGGCGTTACCCAGGTTCACCAGGCGCCCTTCCGACAGGAGAATGATGAAGTCCGAGGGGTCATCGCTGCGGAAGATCCGGTGCACCTGCGGCTTCACTTCCTCCCAGCGCCAGTTTTCCCGCATGTAAGCGGTGTCGATTTCGTTGTCGAAGTGACCGATGTTGCACACCACGGCGCCGGCCTTCACGGTGGCCAGCATGTTTTTGTCACAGACGTTGGCGTTGCCCGTGGTGGTCACGATGAGGTCCGTGTTGCCCAGGAGCGCTTCGTCGATATCGGCGCGCTGCCCCGTGTTCCGGCCGCCCTTGTAGGGAGACACCACCTCAAAGCCGTCCATGCACGCCTGCATGCCGCAGATGGGGTCGATTTCCGTGACCTTGACGATCATCTTCTCGGCGTCGAGGGATTGGGCCGAGCCCTTGCCCACGTCGCCATAGCCGATGACCAGCGCTTTCTTCCCGGACATGAGCATGTCCGTGGCGCGCTTGATGGCGTCGGAAAGGGAGTGGCGGCAGCCATACTTGTTGTCATTCTTGGACTTGGTGACGGAATCGTTCACGTTGATAGCGGGGACCTTTAGGGACCCTTCGCGCATCATTTCATAGAGGCGATGAACCCCCGTGGTGGTCTCTTCGCTGATCCCGTGGATGCTATCGAGCATGGCGGGGTAGGCGTCGTGAATGCGCTGGGTGAGGTCGCCGCCATCGTCGAGCAGCAGATTCGCCTCCCAGGGGGCGCCGTCCTTCATGATGGTCTGCTCGATGCACCACCAGTATTCCTCTTCCGTCTCGCCCTTCCAGGCAAAGACGGGGATGCCCGCAGCGGCGATCGCCGCAGCAGCGTGGTCCTGGGTGGAGAAGATGTTGCAGGAGCTCCAGCGTACTTCGGCGCCGAGGGCCACAAGGGTCTCGATCAGTACGGCCGTTTGTACGGTCATGTGGATGCAGCCAATGATCCGGGCACCGGCGAGGGGCGCGCTTTCGGCGTAGCGGCGGCGCAGCGCCATGAGCGCGGGCATTTCCGCTTCTGCTAGCTCGATTTCCATGCGGCCAAAGGCCGCGAGGCTCATGTCCGCAACTTTGTAGTCGGTGAAACTCATCATCATCTCCTTGCTTCGGCGGCGCCGAGGGGGTCGTGGTGCCGCCGGTAGCGGCTGAGGTGGATTTGAAATCCGTTTCTTAGGGTGAGGAATTGCCGTTCCTGCAAGCGGGCACCGGCGTCCTGGGCCCAGCGGTCCTGGTCCTCCGGTGCGATGCCGAGCCAAAGATCGCCACAGGCGTCTCCGACCCAGGCCTGTTCATGGGGGCTCAGCTCGGCAATGAGCAGTTCGCCGTCGGCCGCAAGGGCCCGCACCGCTGCCCGGGTAAGGGCCGCGGGGGTTTGGCTGTGATGAAGCACCATGGCGAGCACGACGACGCGGTGATCCCGGGCGGCGGCTGCCCGCCCGTCAAGGTGTTCGAAGGCGCCGCAGTGGAACTGGGGCAGGGCGTTGCCGTCCTTCGCTAGGCGCCCAGCGCAGCGTCGGAGCATTTCCTCGGAACGATCCACGGCCCACACCGTGTCGAAGCGGCTGAGCAGCGTCGGTAGAAACTCGCCGAGCCCCGGGCCAATCTCCAGGGCCTGGGCGCCCCGTGCCGGGAGCCATTCCGTCAGCACCGGCAGGTAGCGATCGGGCAGGGCGATGAGATCCTGGCTCGCTTCAAAGGCTTCGGCGTTCCGCTCGAAGAAGGCCCGGCTGCGGGCGCCGCGGTCGGCGATGATCTGGGCGACCCCAGCCTCGAGGGCCGGGCCCAGGGGGGCGGCGTCCAGCTCCTCAAAGAGGGTGGCAAAGGTTCGATCTCCGGGCCCGGGGGGGCTCGGGCGCTGAGCTCGGCGGTAGAACCGGTGCGTGCCGTCCCGCTGCTGGCGAAGGAGCCCCGCATCCCCTAGCGCCTTCAGGTGGTGACTCACCGTGGCCTGGCCCAGCCCGAGGATCGTGCCCAGCTCCTGGACGCTGTAGGCGTCCTGGGCCAGCAGCCGGAGGATGGCCAGCCGCGCGCCATCGGCGCAGGCCCGGAGGCCAGCGAGGAGCTGAGGATCAATGGTCGCGCTGGGAAGGGCGTGGGCCTTGGGCACCGGCAACCTCGGCAACTGAGCGAAGGCGCGCATTCTGCGTACGCGCACGGGCCTTGGCAAGTCTTTATCGATATTCGTCGATGAATTTTTAGGGCCCCGGTGTTCCCCAGTCCCCAGGCTGCGCTAAGCTGCGCAGCCGGCGTGTTTTCGCGCGCCCTAAGTCACTGTTGGGAGAGCCTCCATGAGCCAAACCGTAAGCCATGCCTGGGTCCTTAAGCGCCGTCCGGCGGGGCGCATTACGCGCGACGACTACGACTGGGTGGAGATGCCCCTGGACGCCCCGAAGGCCGGGGAAGTGCTGGTGCGCACGGTCTACCTCTCCCTCGACCCCACGAACCGTATTTGGGCGAGCGATATGGCCCAGTACATGCCGCCGGTGGAACTCGGCGAAGTCATGCGGGGTGGCACCCTGGGGGTGGTGGAAGCGAGCGGTGATGACACCTTTGCCGTGGGCGACGTGGTGCAGGGCATGTGGGGCTGGCGCTCCCATGCGCTGCAGCCAGCCATGGCCCTAAATAAACTGCCCGCCCAGCCCGGGGTGCCCTGGGATGCCTACATGAGCGTGCTGGGGGCCACGGGTATGACCGCCTACTTTGGGCTCATGGACATCGGTGCGCCGAAGGCTGGGGAGACGCTTGTGGTCTCCGCCGCCGCCGGCGCCGTGGGCTCCCTCGTGGGGCAGATCGGCAAGATCATGGGCTGCCGGGTCATCGGCACCGCGGGGAGCGACGAAAAGTGCGCGCACCTCCTCAACGATCTCGGCTTCGATGCCGCCATCAACTACAAAACCGCCGATCTCGGCGCAGCACTGGATCAGGCCGCCCCGAATGGGATCGATATCTACTTCGAAAACACCGGCGGTCCGGTGACGGACGCGGTCTATCCGCGCCTGAACCTGAATGCCCGCATTCCTCTTTGCGGCCTCATCGCTCACTACAACGACGAAGAGACCGGGGAAGGCACCCCGGGGCCGAAGAACTTCCAAATGGCGCTCATGCGCCGGGCCCTGATCAAGGGCTTTATCGTGATTGATTACCTGCCCCGCTTCCCGGAGGGCATCGCCGCCATGGCCGGGTGGTTGGCGGAAGGCAAGCTTCAGTACCGCACCGATATGGTGGACGGCCTTGAAAACGCCGTAGAGGGGGTGAACCGCCTCTTTGACGGCGCCAATACGGGCAAGCTTCTGGTGCAGTGCAGCGAAGCGCCGGCCACGCCATGACCCAAGCGGTGACGACGTCTTCGTCCCTACCAGCGCTTCCGAGCAAGCTGCCGGCGGTGGGAACGACTATTTTCACCGTGATGTCCCAGCTGGCTCAGGCCCACGGAGCCCTGAACCTTTCCCAGGGCTTCCCGGATTTTGACGGGCCCGCGGCCCTGCTCGATCGCGTCAGCCATTACCTTCATCACGGCGCCAATCAGTATGCGCCCATGATGGGGGCCCCGGCGCTGCGGGAGGCCCTGGCGGAGAAAATCGCGGCCGATTACGGCGCCGTCGTGGATCCGGACCGGGAAATCACCATTACCTCTGGCGCCACGGAAGCGCTCTTCTGCGCCGTGCAGGCGGTGGTACGCCCGGGGGACGAGGTGGTGATCTTCGATCCTGCCTATGACTCCTACGATCCCGCGGTGGTGATGGCCGGGGGCACGCCCGTGCACCTGGCGCTTGCGGCCCCGAGCTTCGAGATCGACTTTGAGGCGCTGGAGGCGGTGCTGTCCTCCCGAACCCGCGCCGTGGTGATCAATACCCCGCACAACCCCACGGGCTCGGTCCTTTCCGAAGCGGCGCTGCTGCGCCTTGGGGCCTTGGCAGAGTACTACGGCTTCTGGATCCTCTCCGATGAGGTTTACGAGCACATTATTTTCGATGGGCAGCGCCACGAAAGCGTGCTGCGCCATCCCCAGCTGGCGGCCCGGAGCTTCATGGTGTCTTCCCTCGGGAAGACCTACCACACCACGGGATGGAAGATCGGCTACTGCGTGGCGCCGGCCGCGCTCACGGCGGAATTTCGTAAGATTCACCAGTACGTGACCTTCTGCACGCACCATCCGACCCAGCTTGCCCACGCGGATTTCCTTCGGGAGCATCCGGAGCATCATCGTGAGCTGCCGGCGTTCTACGAGGCGAAGCGCGATCGACTGGCCGAGCTTCTGGCGCCCTCGCGCTTTCACTTCACGCCGAGCGCAGGCACCTACTTCCAGCTGATCGATTACCGGGACATCTCTGACGAACCGGACCATCTGCTGGCCCGGCGCCTCACGGAAACGATCGGCGTGGCCACCATTCCTGTGAGCGTTTTTTACGCCGACCCGCCCAAGGATCAGCGACTGCTGCGGCTATGCTTCTGCAAGGATGAGGCGACGCTCGTGCAGGCTGCGGAGCGCCTGTGCGCGATTTAAAGCTAGCGCTGCTGCAGCGGGCTACGGCCTGGCACGACCCGGAGGTAAACCGAAGCGCCCTCGAGGCCAGCTTCGCCGAGCTGCCACGAGGGCTCGATGTGGTGCTCCTGCCGGAGATGTTCACCACCGGCTTTACCATGGAGCCGGAGACCCAAGGGGAAGCACACCCGGGACCGACTTTGGCCTGGCTCAAGGCTCAGGCTGCGCGCCTAGGCGCCGCCGTGGGCGGAAGCGTTGCCGTCCAGGCGGAAGGGCAAGGTGCGCGGAACCGTTTTTATTTCGTTACGCCGGA
>Ga0255778_10000653_pt1 | contig 31619 bp, 25 predicted proteins | sample 071ome_31_FD_179976 | JGI IMG/M metagenome (GOLD analysis project Ga0255778, IMG submission 179976) | Coastal salt marsh microbial communities from the Groves Creek Marsh, Skidaway Island, Georgia - 071405CT metaG (version 2) | ecosystem: Environmental > Aquatic > Marine > Intertidal zone >...
CGCAAGTCTGGATAGGTTGCTTTTACATATGTATCAAGTGTGTCTAAGTCTGGCGTAACACCTTCTGTAATGAGGATCTCTGCTACACGAGCTGTAAACTCTGTTTGATCAATAGTAGCAATGTGGAAGCCTTGACATCTACTGTGTAGTGCAGGAATAATTCTGTTTGGATAGTTACAAGTTAAAATAAATCTACTTGTAGTATGATATTCTTCCATAACACCACGTAGTGCTGCTTGTGCGTTTGGCGATAGATAATCTGCCTCATCTAGCAGTACAACTTTGAAGTCACCAAATGGAATCATTTGTACAAAGTTAACAATCTTATCACGAACATCATCTACTGAGTTTGTTCGCGATGCGTTAATCTCTAGTATGTCTAACGGATTAATATCTAGTTCGTTGAATAACAGTTTTGCAAGCGTTGTCTTACCAATACCTGCGTTACCACTAAACAGCAAGTGCGGAATTGTTTTGTCTTTGATCCAAGTTTTTACTTGAGATCGTTGTGCATCATCTCGAAACACATAACCGTCTACTGTCTTAGGACGGTATTTTTCTACCCATAGTTCTTTCATCGTGCCTTTACTCCAAAGTGTTTATATGATTGCTGTACACATTTTGCTTGGTAATAACAATCTGCTAGTGCATTATGTAGTTCTTCTTGAATTGCTTTACGCGGATCCTGAGGCATCATAGCAAACAATGTACGACTGTCTCTAATTTGCCAATAGTTCCAAGGTGCAGGTTTTTCTGCTGCCTTGTATAAGTTTTGTAGGATAACAAAGTCAAAGGTAGGACCTTGACACCAAATGTAATCTAAGCCTACGCACCATTTGTTTAATTGACGCAACATTTCTTGTACAGTTACACGATCGCTATGATCACCAAATGCTTCGTCTTGAATTGCTTGTGGCTGAGTTGCCCACCAGGCAAGTGTATTGTCATCTATTGAACGACCATACTGTTCGCTTTGTTCTTCAACATCGCCACGCAAGTACAACGGAGTGTGTGGTTCTGCATCTGAAAATGGATCAAACTTAATAGCACCTAGAGTCATAACAACACTATCAGGCTCTACGCCTAGTGTTTCTAAATCGATCATGCCATGTGTAGCCAAAGAAAAACTCCTATTAATTTATTACATTATAGCGTAAAAACTAATAGGAGTCAAGAATTTAATTAATAAATTGTGCCAATTCTGGTGCTTTCCATCCTTCTGGCTTTAGCACTTTGCCGTCTTCACGTTTGCGAACTTTGCCCGTTTCTGGATCAATTTTGGCAAAGTTAGTACGCATTACTTCTTCCCATGCACCTTCACCATCAAAACCGCCTGCTCTAACAGCACCTAGTGTAACAACAAGAATGTCTATAAGTGCGTCAAGTTGTTCTACACGATCGTTTGCTTCAACTGCTTCTTGTAGTTCTTCAAACTCTTCTTTAATGAGTCCTAAGTACATATCGTAATTTTCTTTACTTGCTAGTTGATCACACGCTACGTGGAACGTGTTAATGTCTTTAAATGGATTTGTCATTACTACCTCTTATGCAAAATCTTCAATACTAGGTTTTGATACGCCTTCTTTACCGCCAAACAAGTCTTGATTTGGTTCTACGTCTGACCACAAAAGAATGCTTTCTGCTTCTACTGTTCGAAGTGTTTGTACCTCACCTTCATCATTTTCTACATCAAACCCACGAGTCCAGCGACCGTGTTCTATTAGAATCCAGTCACCTACATCATATGGATCTTTATTCTCAGGCCCTTTTGATACTACACGAGCCCAACGAGGTTTAATACCACGGTCTTTACCATCATCTGATTGAATGATAATACCGCCAGTTGTTACTTGTTCTCCAAAGTTCATATCTGATACAATAACTCTGTTGTGTATTGCTCGAACTTTGCCTTTATGTCTAGTTAGTTGTACTGACATTACTCACCTTTTTTTACAAAGTTGCCGTCTTCGTCTTCTACCCACTCATCTTCAGCATCTTGCATTGCTGCTTCTTCTGCTTTTTTAGTTACTGCTTTTTTAGTTGTTTTCTTTTCAACAACAGGTTCAGCTTCGGGTTGAACACGCTGTATTACTTCATCCTGTATAGTTGCTTGAGATGTTTCGTAATAATCACGTAATACATCTTCACGCTTACGAATAATCTTTCCGCCTTTGCCTAATTCATCGCCTCGAGCATTTACACGAGCATTACCTACTGCTGGTGTTAATTCGTTACGTTGACGTAGCATGTCCATATCTACAATCTTGCCATTAGCAGATCTGTAAACTTTTTTCATTGGTTGTTTCATTGCCATAACGTTTTCTCCTGTTATAGTTATACTTATCTAAGGAACTCTCTCCAATCCAGGTCATATTGGATTGAGTTAATTCTGTGTACGCCTATCAAATACAGCACATAACTTGCTACACTAGATCCACGTCCTACACCCCATACAATGTTGTTCTCACGCATAAAGTCTACAAGATAGATCATATAGCGTAGTAGATCTTCCATGTCACGTTCTCTAAATGCTTCTAGTTCTTCTAAGCATCTGCCCCATTCTTTTGTAAGTTTGCCGCCGATTTTGCCTAGTAAAAAAGCATCTACATCAAGAGTTTTGTATTCTTCAGGCATAAACCATTCACCTTGACATACACCGTCAAAAGTCTTTTCTTCTACATCTAATGGGATATATTTGGTAAGTGAAGGTAATCCGTTTTCATTTGCATAATTATTAAACTTGTCTACATCTACTGAATTGTCACAAAGAACTACATGACACTTATCAATATGGCCTGAATATATCATATCGACAAGGTCGCGGTTACTGAACCGTGGTATTCCTAAAGAATCTGTTTTCATAAGCATACGTATATTTTAATCGATATTGATTAAATTGTCAAGTCCTTTATCAAGATTTTGTTGACTTTCTTGCCATTTTCTAGCTTCACGTGCTCTACGTTCTTCTTTATGGGCATCTAATTGTACAACTATTTGTTCTTGTAAAAAAGGATTAGTTGTTTTCCAGTATTTTTTGGTAAGATCATTGATGCGGGTTTCTAATTCCGCATCAGTTAAATGAAATATTTTTGCAAATGGATCATCCATTAGAAACTAAACTGACCTTTAATATCAACGTAGACATCGTTGCCGCCGTTGTAAGTACTAAATTCTAAAATAGTTTCTACTGTAGAACTGTCAATAATACAAGCTGGTGCAGTATAACCGTTGTCGCCTGATGTCATTACAATGTTTTGCTTTGATAGTAAGTTTTCTTGTGCAGTAATTGCTTCGCCGCCAAGAGCATCAATAAAACTACCTTGTACATTATTTAATATTAATCTGTTATTACCATCAGCAGTATCAATACCAATAATAGTAGCAGTTGCACCTGAAGTTTGACCTAAAATACTAGTTCCAACGCCAGGAAGTGTACCTGTAGTTAGATCTTCAACAATGTCAAGATAAGCAGTTAAAAAGTTTTTATAGTTAGTGGAGTATTTAAAGTTACCTGACTGTTCTGTGTCCCAAAGTACTTTTCTAGCAATATTATCTTGTGATGCTAGTTGTACCCAAATTTTAGCATATTGTCCTGAATCAGGCCAGTTTACAAGTTGGAGAACAACGTTTTGTAAGTTATCTACTGAATAACCTAACAAGAATGATTGATAATGGCCTCTGTTATATTCAATTGTAGCATTTGCTAGTATGTTAGTACCTAAGTTAGTACCAAATTGTGCTTGTACTAGCTCAACCTGTTGAATCTTGTTAAAGTTCATAATGTTGTCAGCATTATTTTTAACTGTAGTAGATTGTAATTCTTCTATTTCAGTTTTTGCTGACGATAAACTATTTTTAATGGTTCCAAAGTTATCGCGGAACCCTTGCGAATCATTGTCAACGCCAGCTACTGGATATGCTTCGTTAACATCTTGAAAGTTAATATTACTTGCCATTTTTCAATATCTCCACTTGTATTTATATTGATTTGTTGTTCTTAGGCCAAACTATGAACTGTGTATTACTGTTTCCTAGTGTAGCGTCTATTATATATCTATCCACAAAATAATCAAATGCTGCAAAATCAAATCCTGTATCTCGTTGATAGTTTCTAATCTTTAATAATAGCTCTTGTCCTTTACCTGGTTTACAATATGCAATAGGAATTGCTCTTACATAACCTGGTTGTTTTCCTGTTGATGTTTGACGTGTTTTCATCCACAGTGGTAAGAATCTATTATCAGTTGCTCCAATATTTTTTATACGCTCTCTCATATTGGTAAGAGTACTTATATACTTGATGTCTGCTGATGCATTAAAATCGAAGTCGCTATCAACTGTTATTGTAGTACTGTTAGGTCTAAAGAACATAGGATCATCTCTATTATAAAGAGCATCATTAGGATCAATAGTGCCTTTTATAAAGTCAGCATTGGTTTGATCAGCAGTTATTGGATCTTGTTTTTTGTTTAACTGAATAGTTTCTGCTGCTGATTGTATATCTTCAGTATCAGCTGTTACTTGTTTTCTTTCATACGGATCAAGTAACTCTAAGTAAACTACTTCATATGTTACATCACCTACTTCAACATTTCTTGCTTCTGCAAGTTGTATATCGCCAATTAATAAACTTCTTGGTTTATGTCCTTTAGAAGTTACTGCGGCAAACTCTCCATAAGACTTAGATTCAATACCTGAATATAATAGTGCTTCTAAGTTTCTTTGTATACCAAAGTTTGCATCATATGGTCTGTAGATAATATCTGTACTGAATACGTTAGAATCACTAATAAAAGCATTCCATTCTTTTTTCTTCTCTATATTTAAGAAAGGTTTTATATAAATGTTACTGTATGCTCTATCAGCCAATGGTGTAACATTTACTGTGAATGTTCTTCTAGTAGCGTTAATAGTAAATTTGTCTTTTGCTTCAACAGTAAATGTGTAACTTCTATCAAACGAAGTATTAGTACCGTCAAAAGTTAAGAAACCGTTGTCAAAGATTGTAATACCAGGATTTGTAATATCAGCAAACTGTCTCACCTTACCAATAAGTTCACCATCTTCAATAAGTGTAATACCGTTTGGCAGTCTACCATCTACAAGTTTATAAACAACAGTTGTTCCTGGGAATGTACTTTCTGCTTCTACTTTTAGAGTACTAATAGAGTTAGCAGGTATGTCACCAAGATCACTTGGAGTAATCCAATTAATAGCACCGTCTGCTGCACCTTGTATTTTAACAGAGAACTGTTTACGTTCTGATATAAATTCGTCTTGATCTAATTCTACAATAGTTGTGCTAAATGCAAATACACTTGGTTCAACAGGTAGTTCTGGAATACCAAATCCAAGTGCTGAGTCAAATGATGCACGAACATATTCAGTAACAACACCGTCACTAACAGCATCAACTCTAATCTCAGCATTTGTTACAATACTAGCTGTTTTAAGTTCAGGCACATCATTTACGTTTGGCATTAATCTATCATTAACGCTGTATCCAAATCCGCCTCTGATTATATCTACTGCACTTAGTTTACCATTTTTAATAGTTATGTTTGCTCTTGCACCAAATCCATCCTGTAGTCCTGCTCTTTCAGGCACATCAACTAATCCAACATTAAAATATCTTTTCTCACCATCAACAGGCTCATACCCATCACCACCTCTGTCAATAGATACTGTTATATTTTGATTTTGTAGATCAACTGTATCAACTGCTGTTACAAAGATATTTTTTAAATTTATTGGATCGTATGTACTTGCTCCTGCAATTTCTAATAATTCTGTTTTGTTTACAGATTCAAAGTATACTTGGTTATCACCTGCACTAAATGGCAGTGCAACAAAACCATAATAAACTACAATATCACTTACGTTAGGATTGTATCTTGTTGCTCTTACTGTAAAGTTAAACTCTTTAGTAACTTCTGGTTGGTAAGGATATCTTCCTGCAATTTCTCCTGTGATATTGTCTAATCTTAGACCTGTTGGAACTACACTTGGAGTTCCATCTAAGTTAACTGGTTCTAATTGATAATCAATTGGACCAATAATAGTATTAGGATCGTATACATCAATTACAAGTGTTACATAATTACCAGCACGTTTAACACCAAGGTCTGCAGGTGTAATAAAGATAGGCTTGCGAACATATGTCATATCCGCAGTAAACAATTCTTGTGATGCTTTGGTGCTTACGTTGTCTGCTCTTGCTGCATCATCACCTACTACAAAAATCTTAAACTTACGTTTTGCAATACTATCGCCGTCGTTTACACTAACAATAAATTCATAAAAACGACTTGCTTTCTTAGGCGAACGTGTAGGATCAAATTCATCGTAGGTTACGCTGTCATACAAGAAACTATCATAACCGCTTTCTGATCTAATTGCATAATCGTATGGGTTATAATCATATCTATCACTGTCATAACCTCCGCCCGTTACTGCATCAAAATCAAGAGGAACAACAGGCTCAGTAAAGCCAAATATTCTTCCTTCTTTGGTTAGTGTTAGACCTGGAGGAAGTTCTCCACTGTCGTCACCTATAAAAAATTCTAAAGTCTGTCCAGCAGCAATATCTGCGTCTGTTGCAAGTAAATTAATATCAACAAACTCACCATCCAACACATAAAAACTATTGTTAGGACCAACTGGTAAGTTTCCTTCTGGTGTTAACCATTCAGGTTCATCTGGACCTTCAACTATAAGTTTAAACGTTCTATCTTCAACAGTATTTCCAGAATATATAGCTCTAATTACAAAATCGTATTGTATAGTGTTTGGTACTTCTAATGGTGTACCTCTTAAACGCTGTCTTTCAATGCGTAGTCCGTCTGGTATGCTTCCACTAATGATATTAAACTCTACATCATTAAGTCCTTCTCTAATACCAGTACCATTAGGAAGTATAGGTTCACTGTAGTATTGTTTTGCTAACAAGTACGGATATGTACTTGCTGTAGGATCATCTACTAAGGTGCTTGCAAAATAAGCATATGTGCCATCTGGATATTCTGGAGTAACACAAAAACGACCATTGTATTGATCTAGTGACCCTTGACCTTGAACATACGCCCAATCTTCTTCATAGTACCCATCTCGAGTATCGCCATTCTGTCTTTTATCATCTCTTAGTATATAACTAGATGTCATGTATGTTGGAAAACTAGTTGCATCTAAAGGATCACTGTAACCAATACTTCCGTAAATAGGATTACCGTCAAATGCATATCCTATGATAGGACTGTGTTGAATACCTGTTACATACTTTATCCAATCTTTTTCAAATACAGATTGTACATTATTATCTTGTCTATTTAAAATACTAACACCTGTTGGATCTGCTGAAATAGTAACAGGTCCTGATCTTGTTTCAATGTCAAAGCCAGTTATAGGCTCATCAAGAATAAGACCATATTTTGATGTTCTACCATATATAACAACTCTTGTTGGGTTAACACTTATACTTCCTGGATCTTCAAGGTTTGCAATCCAAAACTCGTTGTCGTAAAATACAATTTCATTAATATTATATTGTACATTATTGTCATATAGTGTTTTATAATTTGTAGGTTTAAAATATAAAAGTGCAGGATCTTTTATATAATGATAATCACCAAGTACAGTTGGTGGTCCGGAGCCATCTTCAACTATGCCACCGTTGGATATACTTTGAACTCTATTCCTAGTAAGTAATTCACCTTCTACGTTATCTATAGTTGCACTGGCATGATTGTATATTGGTACACCGTTTATAGCAACACCTATAGCACCTACTGGAAGATCTACTTTTGTAGTAGCATCTGTAGGTTGTCTTGGTATTGTAAATAACCAATCTTGTGGTTTTGCTGGAAAACTGTTTTGTGGGTTAGGATAAGGTCCAAACGCATGATTTGGAATACCTAGTGATGTAACATAAAACGATTGGCTATCAAAATCTGTAAACGTTGAGTCGCCGCCAAATAAAGCGGTTTGGTCTATAGTAATTTCTGACCCTAATCTTACTGGAAGTTGTACATCAAAAGTATCACCTTCAGAGATTTCCGGGTCAAATTTTTCCCAATAATCTAAATTTCTTGGAATTATACTACGACCATCTATTAGAGGATTATCTAGTATAGCCCTAAAGGTTTGACCGTTAAAAGTAACAACATCTCCAATTACATATGCTCTAGTGTAATCGTAGTCTGCTCCTAATAACAGTGTACCTAAATTATAATCAGATTTTTGTTTCCAAATACTTGTAGCCATCTAAAATCCTACCCTTTGTAGTATTTATGCTACTTGTGGTGGATTCTGTTTGTCACTTCTTAGGCTTAGGCCGCCACCATTAATTACTCGCAAACCGCCAGTAGCTACAGGTGTTGCTGCTTTATTGTAAGGATTGTACATGTATCTGTTAGGCCCACCTAACAAACTAAATGAATTAGTATAGTCGTCGTCTAGTCCTGTGTCATTAAGTTGACCAGTTGCTGCATTATTAATAAGCCACTCTTGAACCTGAGCAGGTGTCTTTTCTGGATATGCTTGTAAGTATAATGCACATAGTCCAGCAACTTGTGGACTAGCCATTGATGTTCCACTAATACTCATGCACTTATAATTAGTATCTAATGGATAAGGTTGTTCAACACTTCCAAATCTGTTTGTTGTAGAGCATGTGCTCATAATACCTGTTCCTGGTGCAAGTATGTTTACTCCTGGACCGTGTTCACTTGATACAGCACGGATTTCACCGCCGGCAACATTATCATCGATGTTACCAACTATCATTGCACGTTCACTGAATGGTGATCCGCCTCTGTGATAGTAATAATCATTATTATTGCTGTCAGTATAAAAGTTATCATAATCTACGCCACCTGGCACATCAATCTTTTGATATGAGTTACCTGCTGCAATGCATACAATAACACCTGCATCAATCAATTCTTCTACGTCAACATCAACTGATGCAACACGCACAACATGTCTATAACCTAAGCCTGTGAATACTCCTACTAGGCCTTTTGTAGTATCACGAGTTGTACCTGTCCAAGGAACACCTCTATATGTGCCACTAACGTTAGTAAAGTTACGCCCATACCCCCAACTCATGTTTACTACAGTTGGACGTTTCTTACCAGTTTTTTCATCAGCTTGTTTGTTGTTATGCCATTCTTTGATAACATCAAAAACATCACTAATACTAATACCAGTACCACTATCACCTGAACCTTCTAGTCCATTAACTTTAACACTGTAAATATGTGCATTCTTTGCCCAACCGTAGTTCTTACCTGCGGCAATACCTGCACAGTGAGTACCATGTCCATCATAATCTCTATAGTGGTTAGCATTTTGTACACCAGTTAATCCACTGGCTTGATACCAATCAATGAGCTGTACACGGCTAACACCATTACCATCTGTAAATTCTGGATGTGAGTAATCAAGGCCACTATCTTGAATTACAATGTCAACACCGCTGCCGTCTAAATTGTATGTATGATCAAAACCTGTTGGAGGTGTAGTTGATGTATATGGATTTGTGTTTTGGTCGCAACGTAGTAATCCCCAATTGACTCTATTAGGATCAGCAGTTGAACCTGTGCGATCCATTGGAGCACCTGATTGAATAACTAAATGTCCAATTTCAATATCGTCTCTCTGATCAGGTGGAATTTCTACAGCATAAACTCTAGGATCATTTCTTAGTGCTGCGGCTTCTTCGTCAGTAAGTGAATAGTGTGTGTTACGCTTTGAACCTGGACGAGCATTTGTTACATCAACTGCTCGCTGTGGAATATCTCCTGCTCCAGTTGTTGCAATCATTTCTTCATTAAATGCTTCGTAGTCTACATCTTTATTTAAACTTACGATATATTCTTTTTCAGCCATTAGCTATGTCCTCTTATGCTACTGTAATTGTGCCAAACATTGAACCACCGTGGTTAGTACATACATAGTAAAGTGTGCTTGGAGCGTCCATTGGAACTGTCCAAACATATACACCTTCGTTGTCACCGCTTGTGCCTGTTGTGTATAGATCTCCTACTGAATATCCTGCTACACCTGGATCAGTTGTTTGTAAGTTAAATGGATGTGTTGCACCGTTTGCACTATTATCAAATACATATGTATGACCTCGATAAACAGTAAATGCTGGATCATTAACAGTACCATTAAATCCTGGACCAGTAAATGTAAAGTCTGTTGTGCCGTTAGCACCTAGTACCCAACCAATAGTTGGGCTCATCATAGGCATCCACATACCAGCTGTGTATACATGTGGTTGCGGTAGTGTAGTATCTTCAATGAATACTGTGTCGCCTTCAACTGCTGTAAAGTCTGCTGCTACACCTGCTGCTGTGTAAATACCAAGTTTTAATAAACCGTCAACAATATTTACGTGGCCGTTTGGTACACTTATTTCTAAGTTTGTATCTGATTCTAGTCTTGGAACACCTGCTGCTGCTGTTTGAATAGTTGTTGCATCAATTTCACCTACAGTTAAGCGTCCGTCAACTACAACATCACTTTGGAATGTAGTTGCTTGTACGACATTAATAGAACTACTATCTGTAGTTTGAATACTGTTTCCAGTAATATCAAGTCCACTAATTGTTACTGAACCACCTGCTAGGTTTTGAAGTCCTACTGTACCAGTACCTGCGTTGATAGCAATATTGCCATTAACAGAACTAATTGCTAAACCTTGTCCTGTAGTTTCTTCTCTAATATCTGAAACTAGTATTGCACCTGTATATGTTGTTTCTGTAGCACTAATAGTTGTATTAACTGCTGTTTGGTGGAAGTTGTTGTCAACATACTGTTTTGGTACTGCGTGTAATACTGATGTTGGATTTCCTGCTAGTGTTAAGTCTCCAAGCATTGGAATAGCACCACTTGTTGGAAGTTTTGTATTATCTTCAACAAGAATGTTTGCACTACCGTCAAATGCAACACCGTTAATAGTTCTTGCAACTGCTAGTGTATCTGCTGTGGTTGCAGCAATGTTACCTGTTGCAGTTAGGTTACCACCAACCGTTAGGTTACCAGTTGTAACAGCACCAAATGTAACTGCTGTTGCTGTTAAGTTTGCAGCCGATAAGTCAACAGCACCTGTTACTGTAATACCATTAACATCTGAAATTGTTGTGCCTGCTGCATTGTCTACAATACTTAAACCTGAACCTGTAATATTAAGAGTTCCGCCACCTAGTGCTGCAATAGTAACACCGTTACCTGTTGCAGTTAATTGTGAAGCTGATTGTACAATGCTTGCATTTACAGTTGGAAAGTTAGCACTAACACCGCTAACAATATTGTTTATACCGTCAACAATTAATGTGCTGTCATCGCCAAATACGCTACCTTGTACGTCACCTTCTAGTTCACCAAATACAGTACCTTCTAATCTACCAAACAATGTAACGCCATCAACACCACCTACGTTACCATCAATAACTACAGTAGTTCCGTCATTACCATACACTGTGTCTATAGTTGCGTTACCAGTTAAGTCACCTGTAACATCACCAGTTACATTACCCTGTAGATTTGCTACTACTGTTCCAGAAATGGCACTTCCTGGAATTTGACTGTTTGTATAGTCTACTAGTATTGAACTGTCTGCACCTACTACATTACCTTTTAGAGAACCAACACCTGCACCACCAATGCCTTCAAATGCTGACAAGTCAATGTCGTTTGCAACAGAGATTTGGCTAAAATTACCTGAACCTGCATAAACTGCACTCCATGCTGCATTTAATGTACCTAATGAAAATGCTAAGTTAGTGGTTGGAAAAATGTTACTACCAATGCCAGCAGCAAAGTTAATGGCATCACTTCCGCCGCCGTCACCAATTTGTAAGTTACCTGTTATAGTGATATTACCATCAATGTCGATGTTACCTGTACCTACAATATCGTGTCCTCTTAGATGTAAATCTCCATCTAAGAACGGATCATTTAAATTTGCTTGTGCTTCTGCGTAAAACGGATCGCCTGCAGGAACGCTAAGTCCTGAAACAACACCGCCGCCGCTTGCCGGGTTGCCACCTGCTGTTATGCCATCGCCAACAAACAGTTGCTTGTTATCTGTTGTATAAATGAGTTCACCTTCAGCCGGCGTAAAGTTCTGGCGGGCTGCATCGGTTCCTCTTCTAAGTTTTAGTGCCATTTTATTTTTTCTCCATTAATCGGTAATATCAACATTAGTATTTATTTAAATTTAGATATCTGCTGGGAAATCTAATTCTCCTTCTGGTGTTCCATCTATTGCTGTTGGACTTGGATTACTTATCGTACCCGCGTCTATGTCATTTAGACTCAATAAGTATGGAATTACTGAATTATACTCTCCTGCAAAAGGACCAAAGTCAAAGTCAACAAACTGTGCTTGAATATCTCTAACGTCTAAGCCATATACTAGTCCTGTTACATTTCCTACAACAGTGCCATTTAAATTTCCGTTAAAGTTGGTTGCTGTAATATCTCCAGTAATATTGATATTACCTGTACCAACAATATCTTGATTGTTTAAGTTTAAATCTGTTCCTAGTCTAGGGTCAGGATCAGTAAAGATGCTTGATGCACTACTATCAATTGTTATAGTATTATCTGTAACAGTTGTAGTAATGTTAGTGCCACCTAAGATTGATAAAGTGTCCGAACCAACGTTTATATCATCAGTAGTAGTTCCGTCGGAAACTGTAAGAACTCCGCCTGATGTAGAAGTTACAATTACTGTATCTCCACTACCATTTAACGAAATTCCAGAGCCGGCTTCTATCTTTTTAAATTGTAGAATACCGTCTACTTTTTGTTTAAAAAGACCTTCGCCGTTGGTACCAATGTTGAGTGCCGTATTGTCAAGGCCTAAGTTATCCTCCAAAAAAGTAAAGTTTTCATTTATCTTTTGAAAGGCTGTTCTGATATCATCACCAGTTCCATCGTTGGCAATCGCCCCTATGTTTATTGATCTTATAGCCATTTGCACTCCTTAATAGTATTTATCAGCACCTTATAATCTACCTACTGCTACTTCAATAACGCCTTTTCCATCGTCATCTTTGTTCTGTAATGCTTTACCAATAACCGAACCTGTCTTAGGATCGTTATCAACAATAGCATATCCTGGTACTGCACTTGCAACAAGCATGTCGCCTTTGCGTACCTGTCCTAGTACCTTACATGGTACACGACCTTGTAGTGCTATTTCAACAACATTTTCACCTTCACACTCTTTGTTCATTGAGTATGCTGGGTTAGTTGAAACAACGCCTGCCATTCTACGATCGCCTTTGGTTGTTGTTACAGTAACTTCTGCTTCTCCACCAAATACTAGTACTGTACCTGCTTCGTATTCTGCATCTGCTGCATAACGTTCTGCCAAGTCAGCGTATGTAGCATCTAGTTTAGATCCACTGCTTAGACTCCAGTCACCTGTAATAGTACCTGCTGTTGCTGCTGCACCTGTTGTTAAACTTGGTGTAGTAACTTCGTTTGAGTAAACATTATTCCAACGTGTAGCGTTAACACCTAGTGTTGGAGTACCACTTGGAACAATTGAAGTATCAACTTTACCATTTATAGATATAATGTCATTCGCATCGTTACCAAGATCAACGTTACCATTAACAGTTAGTGTACCTGTAATACTTGCACTGCTTAAAGAAGCTGCTGCAAATGCCACGTTACCTAATGACCCACTTATAACTTCGCTCGAGTTACTTGCATCTGGAATAAATCTAAATGTACTTGAACTGTCATCGTAACCAAAGAAACCAAGTTTAGCACTTGTTCCGTCGTGCCAACGATATAGTACACCGCGGTCTTTGTTGTCATCTGTTGTTGGTGCAGTGTTTCCACCCAATGTAAAGATTGGATCGTCAACCTGTACCACAGTAGAGTTAACTGTTGTAGTTGTACCGTTAACTGTTAGGTTGCCTTCAACTGTTAAGTTGTCGTCAATTACAACACCAAAGTCACCTAGTGTGCCTGCGTCGGTTGTATCTCTTGATCTAATTACTAATGGATTACTACTTGCACTTGTAATCAAATCTGAAGTTAGTCTTAGATCACCTGCGTCTACACTAACTGCTGTAACTTTACCGTTTGACCCGGTCATTGACGCTGTTACGTTTGTACCGTTTGTAACATTAAGTATTGACGCTGTTAAAGTGTTTACATTATTAATATCACCGTTGTCACCTGTAAGTAGAACGTTGTTATCAAAGTCACGCAATGTGATGTTAAAGTTAGGTGTAGCACCGCCACGTTCTAATATTGTTTGACTGTGTAGTCTGTAACCAGTTGTGTTTGTGCGTCCGTTGCTATCTGTTTTAACAATGTGTGCAGTTGCCGCTGCTAGTCCATCATCAATAATTTCAACACCGTATGTTGCATCTTGTGGAACTGCTGCATTTACACCTGCTGCTTGTGCTGCTGTAACACCTGTTCTAGATATCAAACCTAATTGTGTACCTGGAACATCAGTATGCTGTAAGCCACCACCTTCGTCAACTACAGTAGTAAACGGAATTTCAGCTACTGGTCCTGGGTTTATGCTTGTACCACTTCTACCTAGTACAACATCAGTTGCTACCCAACTCATCTTAGATTTAGCAAGACCATCTGTTGTGCTTGTAGCGTCTTTGTATTGTACCCAACCATCTGTTAACAAGAACATTGAATCATCGTATGCACTTAGACCAAGTTTGTCTTGGATCTGTCTTTGTGTACCAATTGGTCTACCAGTTGGTGAAACAATTGGTGGGTTTGAACCAGGAACATATGGATCTGCATTTAGTTCTTGTGCAACGTTCATCAACAGTTTGCTTTGTTCAATGTCTGCTGAATCGTTTACATCTTCGTTCTTAATTGCTTGGTCTGTGATTTCCCAAATACTTGTACCGCCAAAGTATACTTCAAGCACTGGCATAACTGCTGCTGGATTAGCTACAGTAACCGGTGCTGTCTGTACAGCATCGAATGGGAACGGTGGAACATCAAATGCACCTGCAACTTTTGCACCACCAACTTCTCTAATCTTAATTCCTAGTACACTACCATTAACATCAACACTTGTAATTTCAAGTTGTGTTCTTGGATATGGATTACCTTCTGGGTCGTTACTAATAGTACCGCCAGCAATTTCTAGTATGTCACCAACGTTTAGATCAGCACCTGCATTACCAAGTTTAGTTGCTACAGTTCTTGCAGCAAATTTAAATGTGTTGAACACGTCACCAGTTTGGTTAGTACCAAAGCTGATTGGGAACGCTTCCTCGCCTGCAAACAGATTAACTTTTGCAGTTGCACTTGTCAAGTCTGGGTTACTAATTGAAATACTATCACCAGGTTGTGGTAAAACAGTAACATCATCTGGGAAGAAACGTATACGTGGGTTAGTGCTTGCTATGTCTAATAGTTGTGCAAATGAACCAGTTGCTCCACTTGGAGTAAATGTCATTGTAGCACCAGCAACTGGAGTTCCTGATAAGAAGAACGTATCAATTGGAACTTCGTAAACACCACTAAACATTAGTGTGTCGCCGTCTGCTGCTGTTAGTGTTTCAACGTCATACAAGTTGCTTAACTGTTGTGCAACACGAACTAGTCCGTCAACATAAATTTTAGTTGCACCGTCTTGTTCATTAATTGGATCACGCAAGTTAGCAGTAGTAAACGAGTTGTTAAAGTTTATATCACCTTCAAGTGGTGTTGTACCATTTAGTGAAATATATCCTGGGCCTATACGTTGGTTGGATGAAATACGTCCTGATGCTGTACCTAAGTCGCCATGTACAATACCTAAACGTTTGTCAATGTATTGTCTTGTAGCAAATTCTGTTGGAACTGCATCTGGTGCGTTGTCTGTAAATTCTTCGTCAACGGAGAATTCTTTAACTTCAACACCTCTACTAAACTGCAATCCGTTAACATTGGAAAGTGCAAGTCTAGCATTAAATGTAATTTCACCTGTACCTTGGTCAATTTTGAAGAACTCACCAACTCGGAAGTTACCGTCTTGGTCAGTACTTGTGTAGAACACACGACCGCCTTCGCTCTCGTCTGTTTCTCTAGTAAAGGACGGAGATTTAGGTTCACCGTAGATTGCATTTGGATAGTTGGTAGTGTTGTAAGAACCTGTACCAACATCTGCAAAGTCATGGTTAGTTGCACGTAGGTTTGAAATACGTCTTGTAATTGTTGCTTTCTCGCCTAGAGCCAAACCAGCAAATAGTGTTGTGCGTTCTTCTTCATCTGAACTTATTCTATGTACTGGTAAACTTAAACCAACGCTCGGTGCTGGGGTTAATTCGTTGTTATAATCGTTGTTGTTGATTGTAACATATGGGAAGCCAGTAAGGTCGGAACCATCTTCGCCTGCACCAGTGTAGTAGTTGTTGATCTTATGTAGTTCACCATTCCAACCAAAAATCATTTGACCACGTTTTAGTCTAGTAATAGCAGTATTAGTTAGTGTATCCTCTTGGATAGCAATTTTAATATCGCCTGCTTGTGAACCGTATGTTCTAGTACCAACAACTAGGTCAGTTACTTGTGCATTGGTGTTGTCTACTTGTAGTTTTACAAAGTCAAAACTGCTTTGTAGAGTAATCTGTGCAGAGCTTGAACCAACTGCGTTTCCTAGTGCATCATTTGATGCGTAGTCAATAGTGTTGTAACCAATATCAATTTCATCAAAGTTAAGTGCGTTTGCTTTCTTAACTGGAGTCGGTGCAGCAACGTCAGTAAACACAAAGTTTCTAATAGTTCTAATAGTTACAATTTCACCAGTGTTAACTGGATGTGCTAGACCAAACTGTTCTGAACCTTCAGTACCAGTACCACCAAAGTTAATCTTTAGTATGTCACCGTTACGTATTGGATTTGCACCCGAGTTACCAGTACTTGCAATTGAGTTGATTTCGTAATATTTTAAATCTCTTGCAAATACAATATCAAATGTAGCAGCACCACTATCGACTGTTAGTCCAGTTACTGGAGTTGTATCATTAACCCAACCTGTTAGGGTTGTTAGGTTACCGCTGATAATTGCAGCGTTAAGAACACCACCAGTACCATTAACTGCTAGTATTTGTACTTGTACATCATTTGATGCATTTGAACCACCAGGTAGTACAACAGTAACAACATCACCAGCTGAGTATCCGCTGCCTGCTGCATTAACTGTTACCTTTTTAGGAATCAATGCACGTTCGTGACGTACTTCAATAATTGAGTATTGTGGCGGAACATATTCGTAATCGTAAATGTACATAGCCTGCTCACCAACTGCACTTACTTGTGCAATTTTAGCAGTTTGAATCATATCGTCACGTAGTCTTACGCTGTCTGGAATTTCATCTGGGTCAACGCCTGTTGAAACTAGACCCCAGTCACCATAGATACTTGAACCGTTTAGTGAACGTATTTCACCACCTTTGTCTGTCATGTAAGATCTATGACAGTAGTAAGTAAACACTGACACAAGTTCACAAATAGCGTTGTTTGTAACGTATACACCATAACCTAAATCGTTAACCTGTGTGTAGTCGTTTGCTAGAATAGATCTGTTACCAGCAGTTTCAACAATTATCTGAGAAGATGTACTAGTATCTGCTGTTGTTCTATCGCCTACTAAACTAAACGATGCTTCAAAAGGTGCAGCACTTGAGCCGCCTTCAATAATGTCAACAATATAATCAATATTTGCTTCTACTAGAGAAAGTGTTCCTGCTTCTGTTTGAATTGTTCCGTCAAAACTTTGAACTGCTGTTGAATACTTTGTACCAAATCCTGGATCACCTACTGTGTTTTGATTTAATACGTAATCAGCAAGTGTAGCAATGTATTGAATACCTGCTCTTGTTTCAACTAGCTGTTCAGTAATTGCTTTTTGTCCACTAACATTGTTATAGTATGACAAACCTGCTTCAACTGATTTAGTGTAACTTTCGTTGTCAAGGTCATCAATAAGTGCATCAACAATATAACCAACGTCACGTCTACATGTTTGCTCATTATAAGTAAAGCTCAAGTTAGAGTTAATGTAGCTAATTGTGCTGTTAACAATAGTAGTGTTGTTAGTATCAATTTGTGATTTTGCAGATTGTAAATCACTTGCAGTCCAAGTAATACTTGGAACAACTTCTGCTGGCATACCAGAGATGTTACCAGCTGTGATTACATCTTCAATAATTTGTACAAGGCCATCTAATGCAGTTGCTTCAGTTGCTGTAGCATTAGTTGATGTAGTATTTTGTGTTGCACTGTTACCTGTTGTAGGTGTAACTGTTTGTCCTTGAACAATTTGTCCAATAACACTTGCCATATGATTGTAAGCATCAACTGTTGCAGTTGCTTGACCTGCTCCTAGTTGACTTGTAGTACCTACAAAGTATGCTTCTGCGTTTACTCTAGTTGCACTGTTACCACCATATAGAATGTCGTAACTTAATGCATCAACAATGTAACCAGTATCACGTGAACATCTAGTTTGATCATATACTAGTGCAGGATAGTTAAAGTTAATGTATGCAATAACTTCTGCCTGGATAAATGATCTGTTGTTTCTTAAGTGATTGTGTGCATCATCAGCGTCTGCTGTTGGCAATGCTGACGGTACTGGAAATACTAGTGCATCTGCATTTGCTGTGCCGTTTTGTAGAATGTCAGTAACTTCATTAAACGCTGCGGTAGCACGAGTAGTTGCTGTTGAACTTGCTGCAACATTTGAAAGTGCAACTGTAGCATCTCTTGCAAAGTTAATAGCGTCAACTGTTTTAGCAAGCTGATTACTCTGTAAGTAGGCAGCATTTGCACGTTGATATGCAAGACCGTTTGTAACACTGTTGTAGTTTGTTCCTAGTGCAAGGTCCATGCCTACACCATCAAGAATTATTCCTGTGTCACGTTCACACTTTGCTTGATCGTATGTAAACACAGAGAAGTTAGCATTGATATATCCAATAACTTCATCTTGTATAAATTCTTTGTTAAGAGTTAACAAGCTCTTAGCATTTGGGTTTTGATCTGGTTGTGTACCAATTGTAATACCTGCGTTAATAAACGGAGTGTTAGCATCAAATACAAGTGTACAATCACCTGTTGTATTATTTCTATTAATAATATCATTGATTTGATAACGCTTACCATTCTTAACAATAATAGTTGGTAGTGCAGGGAAACGTTTGAATGCTCCTGAACGCTTGTCACGAATACGTGCAGCAACATTAGTTGAAGTATTGCCTACGCCTTGTGGGTTACCTGCTCCGTCATCATATAAGAAACCTTCTAGGTTACTTACTTTACCGTCAATAAGAATACCACCAGCAAATCGTTGTGTGTCACCTAGTGAACGTGTAAACGATGCTGCTGTTTGTGTATATGGTGATTTAGTTTGAATTTGACCATCTGGGTCAAGCACTTCCATAAAGCCACCGTGATCCTGACAAGTAAATCCACTAATGAATGTTGCGTTGTTCATTAGTAGTACGTCCATGTCTCTGTTGTTTAATGGACTACTGTTGATATTTTCTGGATCAATCAAATAGTGATAACCATATTCAACTGGATCAATCAATGTAATATATGTGTTAAGAGCAGTTACAGTTTCGTTGTCACCTGCGTAGTCTACATATTTCTTGACAGGATAGTCTGGACCAATTAAGAATTCACCTTGACATTGTATTAATGCAAATTGGTTTGATGTGTCACTAATTTGTACATAACCTCTAGCACCTGTTAGATCCTGAATAACATAATCGCCTTCTGCTAGTGTTTGCACATCATTAAATGTAACGTACTGTTTCTTAGCACCTGCATTACCATCATAGGCTGCATCTCTACGGAAGTAGGTTTTAGCCCAAGGTGATTTTGAAATTGCGTCTTTTGGTCTTAGAATAACACGTCTAAAGTGGTCACCTGATACAGATACGTTTTCTGCCATTCTAATTGGATAGTCTTCTTCATACTGTCCTGATTCAATGAGTAGTGTAATTTGTACGTCAGCAACTGCGTTACCAAACTCAACTTGGTCTCCAGGTTGGAAGTTAACACCCGGTGTTAACAATTGATAACGAATAATATCGCTTTGTGCAGGAGCAGATCGTTGTGTATAGTTTAAGATACGACCACGTACATCACGTCCTGTAATTAGTCGTGTTGTAATAATCTTACCTGGGATAATATTGTTGTTGTTAAAGTCTGCATTGTCAGTGTTATCACCAGCTTGGTCAATACCTGTGCCTTTGTGATCAAGTTGAATATCGTAGACTTCATTTTGTCCAACTACTGCTGCTGGTGGAATAACAACCTTTGCAGGATAGTCAGGACCTTTGTATGTAATAACCTGACGATATGGACCTGTCATTTTAAGCACACCTGGACGAGCTACTGGATCGTAAGGTATAACAAAATCACGAGCAGGATCCATGTCAATGCGGTCAAAGTCTTCTAGTGTAACACTATCATCACCGTAAATAATACGTTCTGCATAACGAGCAGCATGTCCTACAGTTTTAAACGCATTAGCAAATGAACGTCCAATACTGTTAGGTGGAACGTTAACCATGTTGTCATCACCACTAGTGAAACTAACAAACAAGTTAACTTTTGAGTTAGGAGCAGTTTGGTCAACATAATATTTTGTTGCTGCTAATAAATCTTGTGCATATGTATCTGTAATATATGTATTCAGCAATCCGCTAACACTTGCAGTAACAGTATCTAATGGACTCATTGACCATTCTGCTTGGTTACCAGTTACTTCAACTCTTTGTGCATTAGTTACTGGAAAACGTACAGTTGCAACAGCACCTGTATTTGCTTGTATAATATCTTCGTCTGCTACTAGTGTTACAGGGTCGTTAAACACAAGTGTAAAGCCGTTTGGTGAACCATCTCCTGCAAGCTCACCTGGGTGATCTGCAAGTTGTAAAAATCCTGTTAGTGAGTCACCTTGTCTACGTACAGAACCTCTGCGTTCAACTGCTTCGTCTGCATTGTAAAGTCCTCTTAGATATTTGTCATATTCTGCATCTTGTATATAGATATTACCAACACTGTTAAAACCATTAACGTAATCAGTTTTACCTTCTTTTGCTTGTTCTCTAGTAGGATACAAACGTAGTGTATCTTCTTCAAGGAAAACTTCTTCAGCACTAGAGTTGTATACATTTAATGGTGTTACTGCTGTGTCAGTCCAGTTCACGTTATCTGATGAAACTTCTAGTGTGCCTGCACTAACATTAAATGTACCTGAAATATCTCTAATATAAACTGTAGAGCTGTTTGTAATACTCTGTGCAATTATACCAGTTGCACCACTTGCTACTTGTCTAACTGCTAGTCCTCTAGTAAGGTTAATTTGTCCAGATAGTGAAAATGCAAAAGCAGTATAACGAGGAACTCTCATGTAATAGGTTAGTGCATTGCTAAAACCTTCTGCTGATCCTAAAAACTTAACAGCTTTACCATCTGTTTCCATTCCAAAGCCGTGGTTTGGAATAGTTATAAGACCGTCACTTAAACTACTGATTGCCCAAATAGGAGCGGCTGTAGGTTCGGAGCGTAAACCAAGTTCGCCTTCCATTTTGTCTTGTGATGTTTCAACATAGTTTGCATCACCATAACGCTTGTCAATTACGAAATCTGATGGAGAGTAAGTAGTGTTGTATAAATCATTAATACGGTTAACCATACGTTCGCTGGTGTCAATACCAACAATACCGTATTCATAACCTTGACCCTTGCGTCCATGTAACGAACCGCCTAGTTCTGGACTGTTATCAAGTACAATGTTAGCTGCTGTGTTTTCAATAACGATTGCACCAGCTTCTTCGTCGAAGTTTACATTGATGCCTTGTCCTTCACGACCTTTTAGTGTTTTAAATTGTAAAATTTCACTACCTGCAACAGTTGTAACAACAGGAATCTTATTGTCCTGGCCAACCATTGTCTCTGGTGTATCTGCAAGATCGACAAAACCAATTGCACCACCTTGGCCTAAGAAGCCGTAGATTTCGTTAAAGTTTTGATTGATCTTGTTAAACGATTCGCGGAGGCTATCACCTGTACCGTCATTACCCTCAACACCAATATTAATTTCGCGTCTTGCCATGTTTATTATGCTCCGTTAAATAGCAGGACTTGCTAGGTCTTCTAGCTTATCCATATCAAAGTTTATACTAACGCCGCAACCGCAACTAGATTGTGCATTAGGGTTCTTGATTTCAAATGTTGATCCAATAATAGATTTAGTGTAATCTATAGTAGATCCTAGTAAAAACATTAAACTACTAGATCCTATAACAAAATAACCTGGATTACATTCAATCACAATGTCATTTTCTTCAATTTCTTCTTTAGATACAGTTCCCCACTGGTACTCAAAACCAGCACAACCTCCGCCTTTCATGTTAAGACTGATAGCATAACAGTCATTTTCTTGGCAAAGTTTGTTAATTTGTAGGGTTGCAGCTTCGGTTAATGTAATAGGATCCATCATTTTTTTACTTCCTTGCATGTATTTATTATTATTTTTTATAATCTTAATGTAAATATAGTTATGTTTATAAAAGAATTTACAGTATCAAAGCGGTATGAGAGGCTTAGTAAACTAGGAAACCAACACGAATATTGGCGTACTAGCACTATGGTTGTGCTACGCTGTGACGCTTGTATGAATGAATTTACTAGACCAAAGGGTTCTATGGATCCTAAACGTCTAAGCAATAGCTATTATCATGTATGCTCTAATTGTGATCCAAAGAAGTTTGCTCAACAAAAAGGTGTTGAAAGACGCACTGTTTGGAATATGAAAGCTGATAGTTTAATAGATATTAGTCTTTTGTGATTTTAAACTAGCACCTGCAATTTGTAAAGGTTTAATATCTCGTATAGTTAATAGTCTTTGATGTAGTTCTTCAAGTTGCTTAACATACTCTTGATTTATACTTACATTCAAATACTGATTAACAAAATCTGCAAGTTTAATATGTGTTTCTATAGTAGGGTGATTGTCTGGACATATTCCTTGTGTCCACTCAGCACCATAATGATATTTTTCATCTTCTTCAGCATAAGTGTCAATATCATGTAGTATCATTTTTGGATCCTTAATAACTGTATTCCAGTTTAATCCTAACTGTTGACTTGCAGGTGTTGAATGTGCATGCCAATTATCCATGGTCATAAAGTAAAACTCAGCACCAACATCTGTTAAGAGTTTTCTAGCTAGATTTACATAATGATATACTTTGAATTGAAGATAATCATCACTCCACCATTCCATGTTTCTTTCAACAAAGTCGTCTACATAGTAGCGATTACCTTTAGGCTCCCATTTCATAGGTTTATGCCAATAGTCAATTCTTGGATAACTTGACCACTGCAAGATTACCTTGCAGCCAGGTTGTATCTTGTTTAGATTTTGTACTAGATTAAAAAAGATACGCTCATTTCCAGAGCCGCTGGCTGCAAGGTTAATTACTTGAGGGTGTGATTTTTGAATTATATCTGCCCAAGTTGGCCAATAATAATTACTGTATGAACAACCGTCGATATAAATCATTGTGCAAGGTTACTCTGACTTATAAATTGTCCAAGCACCGTATGCAATACAACCGAGGCCAATAATATTAGTTGGTGCTAATAGCATAGCAAGGCCGGCAATTACAAGTACTGCACCGTCCCATGTTGTACGTTCTTTAATACGATCATTAATCCATTTGGTCATTGATTTCTCCTTATGTGTGATTCTAGTGTTGAAATGTTTGATTCAACCCGAGTTAGCTTACGCTCAAGTACATTGATTGCTGCTCTTTGTTTGCGTACTTGATCTTCTAAACTTTGTACATAACGTTGTGTAGGAACCTGTGATTCTGATCCATCTTCAGCTACCATAACAAGATGATCAACACCTTGTCCTTTTAAGCCACCGCTAACACGAGCAGGGTTTTTATCAGATGATGTAGTCGAGTTGTCTTTCCTGCGACCGTACATTTTGTTTAAATAGCTCATTCTGTTTTCCTTTGTAGTATTTATGTAGTGCCTGGCTGGCCAAGTTCTTACATTTGGATTCAACCATAATGTCAGCCCAATCCCAATGACTTAGTGCCCAGTCATTAACTGCATCATTCCACATGTAATCTGAATGAGCTCTTAGTTTGGCTTTTTTGTATCCCTGTTCAAGAAGCGTGTCCATGTTTGGTCGTATACTCGTACTAAAACCTTTGAGTACATCTTCACGGCTAACGCTATAATGAATAACAGGACGAACACCCCGCCAACTATCGATAATAGTTCTAATACGTTTGTCGTTTCTGTCAATGTATTCTCCTTCCCTACACCAATGATGATGTATATCTAGCACCAAAGCGAGATCGTTTGCAAGCTCAAGACTGTCGTCGATCCCCCATTTGTTTTCGTCGTTTTCGATTGTAATAGTGTTTCTTGCTTCCGGTGTGAGGCGTTTAAGTGCGTCTTTGATACCGGCTGGACCTTTGCGGCCGCTGATGTGGACATTACACTTGAAGTCTTGAAACTGCTGACCGTACCCCATCCACCTAATGACATTGACATGATATTCAAACTCCTCTATACTTCTATTTACTATATCAGGGTTGTCAGATGCAAGCACAGTAAACTGACCAGGATGCATACTGAGCCTAACATCAAGCGATCGAGCGAGGGTGCCAACCCTTGCGAAATGCTTTTCACAATACTCGACCACATCAGGACGTTTCCAAAAATAGCACCAAGTAGGCTCAGTGAATACAGGAAGTACATCGCTTCCAAGTCGGACCATTCTAAGTTCATGTGGTAAGCTCCCTACATATTCAATCAAGTTGTAGTATGATTGAATGTTATGCACCATGATGTCCCACAAGCGTTCTTCTGCAACATCCTTTGTTTGTCTATTTAACCATTGCACTGTGGTGCTACGAGTGTTCAATGGTCGCTGAATTTCTTCTAGCAGTTTTTTCTTCTGCGTTTGATCTGGGTGCATGTACTTGCATGCAAAGCCTATACGTTTAGTAATCATAGTTTTATTATACTGCCTTTGTTAGTGTTTGTCAATGCCAATGTACTCGACACCATGGATCTACACAATTATGTGGATTTGGATCACCATGAAATACTGCTATGCTTGTTTCAGGCAGTATCTTTGGTTCACCTGGTGTCATAAAGTTTCGTACTCCGTTTTTATCTCTAGCCATAGGAGGTTTGCCTCGCATCTCCCATTTATAACTTTGTATCCATTCATCTGGCCAAAACTTAAATGGTTTGTCTTTCATCTTATAAAAGATCCAGTCTTGATCTCCGTGCATACGTCTTACGCCTTGATTTGGATCTTTTACAAAGTCATTCCATACGTGTGCATGTTTGCCTGTGTCTAATCTAAAAATACTAGAATTCATTCGATCCCAATTGGGTACAACATGTCTATTAAAGTCTCGAATGACACAGAAAGACCCAGGCTCGTATGTCCAAAGTTTGTCAAAGTTTTTAAAAATAATAACATCAAGATCCATATACAAAACAGTGCCTTGTATTGGAAGTTCAGCGTTAAAAAAGTATGGCTTGTACCACCAACCTGAAACTGCTACTTCCGGCAAAGGAAACACATGAATGTCTGGATCAAGATCTGTAGGATTTTCTGTAAAGCATGCAAACTTAAAATCTACTGTACTATGACGTTTGGCCATTTTGTACAGAGTATTTACGTATATGCTGTTATACTTACGACCATGTTTAAGACATACTATCCAACGTTCCATTAGCGTACTTAACCATTAATACGTTTCATTAAGTCTGCAGGTGCTTCCCAATCCCAGCGAGGTTTTTGTTCAAGCAATGTTGCTAGATTAGATTCTTTCTTTTGTGCATCTTGTTTTGCAGTAGCTTCATCTACTTCGCACATAGCATCATTGCGTTCATGCTCGTATACTCGTACACGTTCTACATAGCAACGTCCGTTTGTAATTTTGTAGATATAATGATTAACGTGTTCCCAAATAAACACACTACTCATTTCCATACTTACACCGCTTGGCAGTACTCGAAGTGTGCCTAGCAGTCCGCCATTGTCTACCATTGCGTCTGGGATAGTACCAATGCGTGGATCATCTGCTGGTAATACTGTAACGTGATCAAAGTAATACTCTAAGAAATCTTTTACATCTTTTAGTTTACCAAACGGAACAATCCAACCATGTTCGTCTGGTTCACCAGCAAATGTAAACTCTACTGAACGATCATAACCATGCACTTGAGCACAGTGACCTGGTGTGCCATCGTCCTTTACATCAAAATATTGTGCGTGTCCGCATGGTAAGTTTTTGTATACTTTTGTTGCTTTAATTTTTAGACTCATCTCTTGCCTCCTATAATTCTAGAGTAAGTTTGATGTGCAGAGTATTTAAAGTGGGATGAGCATCGAAGTCCACTATTTGTATATACTAACATATTTCGTATACGTTGTCAAGAGTTTTTCTCTCAATGTTATTTAACCGCCATTCTTTTGGACGCTCCCATTCTTGGGGTGCTAGTATAACAAATTTTTTATTATTGTAGATTTCAGCTAGTTTGGCAAAATGTATTATCCAATATCTTGGGTCAACAGCACGATGATCTACAGTGTTGTAATTATCTGTACCTTTGTATACATTATTGTGTAGGTGCTTGCCTTCACCAGAACCCCATAGATCAAATCCTAGCACATAGATTGTTTTGTAATGGGTTTTGCATGCTACAAGTTGTGCAAAGTTACCGCTGCCCCAATGAAAAGGGTCATCGTGTCTTTTGTCACCTTTGTAAGGAAGTTCAGGAACTGCTTTTACGTTTGGATACTTTTGATCAAAGTATTTTGCCCAATTCGCTCTAGTATAGATAGGACCAGCGAATCCAGCATCACAAGCTTCAATGACCATTCTACGATCAACACACACTAGCTCGTCAACATGATAGTCTCTATGTATAGCGTTGCAGCCTACTTTGTATAGATTAATTTTATCAAGATCTATCCCGTTTCTACTTTCGCCGTTGCCGAGTAACAGTAGTGATGACATTACTTCTTCCTGATTTGTTTTGCCGTTTCTTTTAGATCTGTTTTAATTTCTTCAAAACTGTTCACTGCGTTTTCAATTCTTTTATAACTGTTCACAATTTTATCTATTGCCCACCACCACCAAAACACACTACAAGCCACAAACGTAATTATAATAGCACATAATGTTACTTCTATCCAATCGTCGTGCCCTATAAAGTGTTCAGTCGCAATGATTGCTAAGGCAACAAACGGCATTGTCCATGCCGCTCGTTTCCACCATAAGGTTTCTTTTGCTAATTTTTCTATATCTAGTTTTTTCATACAGTATATTTAATCGCATAGTAGTTATCATTTACTGTACTTTTAATAGGACTGTATCTGGGTTACAACGGCCGTTTAGCTTGGTATCTGTTGTTGCAATTTCATCTAAGAACTTGCGTAGTTTAACCTTGCCGGCATCTTTAAACTCTTTGAGCTGTACATCTGGCTTACGTAGTGTCTTTTGGATACTTTCTGCTTCATTGAAACCAATGATAGTTGTACCTTTAACACTAAGTCCTGAATTGCCTCTGTTTTGTCCTGTAGGGTCAATGTTTTCAGCAACATACCTTCCGAGCTTACGTGTCTTAACATTAAACACCCAAAGCTCGCTTGCTCCAACAATTTGATCTGGACTAATACTTGCAAGTTTAAATTTCTCATCAACCTTAAGGAACTTGAGTTTTTCTACTACTTTACTTGCAGAACGTACCTTAGGTTTACGTGGCTTACGTGTTGCTTTGGCTGCATCAATAACAAAGTCTAGTGCTGCCATTAGTTCATTGATAGCAGTACGGAACTTTGTAATATCTGATTTAACTAGATGAGCATAACCTTCTTTGAGTTGTAGCCACATGTCTGCATCGTGGTCGCTCATCTTCTTAAGTTGACCTGCTGTTGGCATACGCTCTAGTTCATCATAATCTTCTAGTTCGTGTGCATAAAATGCTTTTAGTTTGCGAGCATGTGCTTGTGTTACATTTAACTCTTGAAAATGCTTTTTAAAGTTAAACCCTTTAGGATCAAAAGTTTTTGGATCACGAACCCAACCTTCTAACCATTCGTCAATTGCTTCTGCTTGAATAAATGCTTGTTCCTTTAGTCGTTCTTGAATAGTAGGAACATATACATTCTTTTTAGCCTTTTCTTCTGCCTTAACTTCTTCTACAACTACTTTGCCTTTTTCAATGAGTTCTGCTACTTTATTTTTAACCCAATCTGATGTAGGTTTGAGTTCGCCAGTAGTACCAGCAAGGCTTTGCCAATATTCGTCATGTTTTTTGTTGTAGTCAGGCATGCCCATATTGAGCAATTTACAACTAATACCTAAAGTGTGTACACCGTGGTTAGGAGCCTTTTTTGCAGCCGTGATGTCTGTTTTGCTATAACCATTTTCTTTCATCCAATAGTAAATATCTTGGACTAGATCAGTTGCTTTATATTGTTCGTATATGTCTTGGCGAGCTGCTTGAACAAAACGGTGATACGTGGGACCGTCCCAGTCTTGCCAGCCTTCAAAGCTAAATTGGGTTTGTCCTGTCTTTTTACGTGCAGGTGCTCTTGGTTTCTTTTTACGGGTTGTCTTTGGAAGTGCCACGGCATAACTCTCCTAATGTTCAATTTACAAGTATTATATATGTTTATATAGCACTTGTCAAGAGAAATGGTTAATAAAGATTGAGTTTTTTATTTCGATAGTCTAAAACAAAGTTATGTTTTCGAGCAATTTCATGTGCTTCTTCGTCATTGACCATAAATCTTTGCCAATTTGGAACATTGTACAAACTGTCTTTGTGTCCTATTGTTATGCTGTTTAAGTTAAAAGCATTAACACGACTCTTGTAACACAATTCTCTATCCCATTCTAGAGCAATTTCGTGTGCTTCATATATGTTCATAGTATCATGCTCCCAAGGAAACATGTCTGGTGTTGCTGTAACTGTAGCGGCTCCGGCTGTTGGCTCTGCTCTATTTTTGCTCCACTCAAGTTCTCCAGCTAGATATACAGGTTTCATTTTGTCAGGGATTATTTTTTCGGGAGGCATTCTTCTAATGCCATATTTTTCAAGATTAGATCTAAATGAACTAACCATAGTTTGCATGGTTGACTGACCGTCATCATCTGGGCCAACATCTAATGAATGACATGAAACATTTTGATCAATCCAATTCTCTTTCCACCAATTAAAAGATTCTGCCAATGTTTCTTTAGTTTCAAAAGGAAGTCCGTGTATTAGACTAACAGATAATCTAGCAGGTGAACGTGCAGTTTTCCAATGCTTGTATTCAAGTATTCCTTCTTTTATACGTTCAGGATCAAAACCTTTGCTTATAACTCGCAATGAAGGTCTGTTTAAACTTTCAATTCCAAAGAAGCTGCCATTAAGACAAAAATCGTCTAACAGTTGCCATTGTTCTCTTCGGGTAGTTAACAAGTCTGCTCTTAGAAATCCTGTAAACCAAGGTTTGAACGGCAAACTTTGTATTGTAGGAATAAACTTTTCAATCTTTTCTGTTCTATCATTAAATGTTTCGTCAGAAATATTGTACTGTGTTATTCCCCAGTTGTCATAGTTATGACGCATTTCATAATCAAAATCTTCTAGTGTTCTTGAATAATCGTCTCTAACTCCTAGTACAGGAAAATTACAAAAATCACATTTAAACCTGCAACCTCTAGAAATTTCTGTTGTTAAAAACTCATATGGTTGTATAAAATCTCTTTTTTCGTATAGTGTGATATAACTTGACATTGGCCAGGCTGGATAAGACACATGGCATCTTATAAGTTTTCTATCGACTACAAACGGATCCCATTTAATAGGACGCGAACTAGTATGACAAATGTTTGCAAATAAATCTACTACTGCTTTTTCAGCATAACCATCAACCCAATAGTCTAAGTATTTAGGATCAGCAGGACAGTGCATTACATTGTTGCCTCCTATTACTGTAGCACAATCAGGATATTCAAATTTAAGCCATTTTACAAATTCTGCTAGATTAGGAGTCCACAAGTTAAAGAAAGGACTGAAACCAAAAAACACTGTTCTACTGCTTACTCGAGATCGAACAAGTTCTTTCAGTTCTCCTAGAGTAAAAATATTTGCCCAGTCAATAACTTCAACATCCATTCCTTCTCGTCTAAGTACAGTTGCTACTCTATGAGCACCTGTAATTCTATACATCTGAGCAGCATCTGATATACCAAAAATCAATCCGTGAAATTTCATTATTTTATTTATTAGTCCTTATTTTATCATAAACTAGATCTGCAATGTCAGGATTAACTTCTTGCAAAGATAGTTTACTAGTTTCTTCTAAAGAAGATATCATATGCAATCTAAGGTCATCAAATTCTTTGTGAGTTGTTACTCCAAGGACCTTACTAGCAGGTGTATCTGTTAATGCTTCGTGTTGTGTTTTTATATATTGTTTAATTTCAGAATCAATATAGTTATTGCCTAACTTGCTTACTATATAATCTTTTTGATACTGTGCTAACATACTAATGTCATAAAAAGTGGGTGATCTTAAATAGTTTAAAAATATACGTTCTACTGGATAACCTATAGTGTTGCACCATTCTTCTATCCTAGATCCACTAAGACAATTTAATAAACTAACTGTAGTAATAATATCAACACATATAAATTTTTGTTCTAGTGCGTGTTTAAAATTGCGTTCTAAAACTTCCCAATGTGCTGGAGGCCTTTGATACTCATAGTTTTTACCAATGTCGTCTATACTGTATAATATTGTAACAGATGCAAATTCTTTTAACAAGGTTAAAATTCTGTTGTTTAATTTGATTGACCCATTGGTATTAATTTTTATTCGAATATTTTTTGCAACATCAGTTTTTATTAGATGTTCCATTAGTTCATAGTTTCTATCAATAACAAACGGTTCACCACCACTTAGGTACAGTGTGTTAAGATCTGTAGAAATTTCTTTTATGTCGTTCCAGTTGTCGTCAATCTGTGTCCAGTTAGTGTGTGGGTTCTTGTTGTTGTACATTCCCCAGATTCTAAGTTCGTCTTTGTACCAGTTGTGACTAAATTCACTGTTGCATATTTTACATTGAAGATTGCAAAGATTGCCTAGTTTAAGATCTAACAGTTTAGGTTTATTTGCTTTTATAGTCTTTGGAAACACTCCATCAAACTTTTGCATTTCACGCTGTCGTCTACTTTGTATTCCTTGTTCTTCTAATATCCAACATTTTTTACAACCTTCAGGTTCTTGATCATTTAAAAATGTTTGTCTTATTTTAGCGTATTCGTGTCCATTCCAAATGTCATTGATAGATATTGTTGGATCATTAAAGTCCAACATTGTTCCGTCATCATTTTTTAAATCTGAATGATATTCTGCACAGGGTCTAATAGAACCTGGAGCACATATTTCCATTTGTGTCCAAGGGACAATGCATTTTCTCGACATGCAATTACTTATTGAATAAATTGGCCGGCCTGAAGAGATTCGAACTCCTGACCCCAACTTCCGCAAAGTTGTGCTC
>Ga0255778_10000657_pt1 | contig 31518 bp, 14 predicted proteins | sample 071ome_31_FD_179976 | JGI IMG/M metagenome (GOLD analysis project Ga0255778, IMG submission 179976) | Coastal salt marsh microbial communities from the Groves Creek Marsh, Skidaway Island, Georgia - 071405CT metaG (version 2) | ecosystem: Environmental > Aquatic > Marine > Intertidal zone >...
ACGCCCGACACCTCCAACGCACCGTCGCGTCCACCGTCTTCGCGTCTCGCGCGTGCGTCTCCACGATTCGCATCTCCCTCGACGTCGTCCATCGCGTCGCCCGCAATCCATCCATCAAGCGCCGCAACTCTCCGTCGCCGTCACCGTCGACGACGCGCGCTTCATTCGCGTCATCTTTTCCGTAACCATCATCATCGCGCGCGCGTCGTCGTCTCGCGAGCGTCAACCGCACGGCGTGCGTCGCCCCGGTTCGCTCGTCCCCGTACAGCGCCTCGTCGTCGCGCTCGTCCGCGTCGTCCGAGGCGCGCATGTCCGCCGCGCGCGCGTCGACGACGACGAACGACGACGACCGACGCGGTCTGGCGGGTACAAAGACGGCGGCGGCAGAGACGCCGCAAAGCGCGTCATCTCGAGACGCATCGACGCACCGACGACGACGACGACGCGATGAGCGACCAAGCGGTGTTGTTGCTTCGAAAGCAACTCAAAGGTGCGAAGACGACGCGACGCGATGCGCCGCCGTTCGCGGGCGCGAACCGACGCGCGCGCGCGCGGGAGAGAGAGAGTTGTCGTCGTCATCGTTTTTCTTTTCGAACGAAACGACGTTCGGGTTGTTCTCGACGACGACGCGCGCGCGCGCGAAGGGGAGCTCGTGGAGTTAAAGAGACGGAGGGTGATGATGCGCGGAAGACTGACGATCGCGCGTTTCTGTGATTGGACGACGCGGGACGACGCAGAGCTCTCTAGGCACCCGATCGAAGGCTTCTCGGCGGGTCTCGTGGACGACTGCAACGTCTTCGAGTGGCAAGTCACGGTGATGGGTCCGCCCGATACGCTCTATGAGGGTGGGTTTTTCACGTGTAACATGACGTTCCCGAACGATTACCCGAACAGCCCGCCCAAGGTGAAGTTTGTGAGTGAAATGTGGCACCCGAACGTGTACCAAGACGGACGCGTGTGTATTTCGATTTTGCACAGCCCGGGAGACGACCCGCACGGGTACGAGGACGCGAGCGAACGCTGGAGCCCGGTGCAAACGGTGGAAACGATCATGTTGAGTATTATTTCTATGCTTTCGTCGCCGAATGATGAGAGCCCTGCGAACTTGGATGCCGCGAAGGAGTTCCGAGAGGACTATAGCGCCTTTAAGAAGCGCGTGGCGAGATGCGTTCGCAAGTCTCAAGAGGAGTAAATTACAGAGTTAACGTGACGTACGAAGAATGAGATGCGTGATGAATGAATGAAATATGTAGTCAGTCTAGCCGACCCGAAGTAGATAGCCGCGTAGCAATGCGCTTACTTGTGAGAAACAAATGATTATGAGATGAATATTGAAAATGTCGTCTTCTACACGCACCGAATGGGATTAGGAATCGTTTATATGGCAAGCTTGGCGAAGGCTTCGGCGGCGGCGATGGCGTCTGGGACAGCGTCCACGTTCGGACCTTGACCCTGCGCGACACCATTCTTACCACCACCACCCTTACCACCGAGTGGACCACACACCGCCCCGAGCCAGCCCTTGACGTCGATGCCAACAGCCGGCGGGACGCTCACGTAGATGAACTCCTTACCATTCACGTTGGACAAGAGAGTACAAGCGATGCCTTCCGCGAACGCATGCGTGGCCGCCTCTCTCAACGCGTTGGCGTCAGTTCCGTCACTGAGCGTCGCAACGAAGTACTTACCACCGGCAGACTTGGTGTCTTCGGTGAGTTTCTTCACATCTACAATGGCTTGCTCCTTTGCCGCAGCCGCCGCCTCCTTGTTCGCTTCAACGACGCGCTTGATTTGTCTATTCAGTTCCTCCTTGATCGCTTCACGCAAAAGGACCGGGATGACCGTTTGGTCGACGACGTTCTTGAGCGGTGCCAGGCTCGCTTCAAGCTCTGGACCACCCTTGATGCCGTCGCACGCCTTGACTTCGGCGAGAAGCGCTTCGCCTCGCTTGATCGCCTCTTGCGCCGCGCCGCGCGTGGCGCCAATGATACGACGGATACCCTTGGCCACACCGCCCTCTTCAAGAATGGCAAACTGTTCGGCAAAGTTCGTCGTCGCGAGATGCGTACCGCCACAGAACTCGATGGAGTAGTTTGCCCACTTTTCGTCAGACGGATTGGCGAGGAGCTCGTCAATCTTCGGCCCGACAGAGACGACGCGCACCGGGTCCGGGTACACTTCACCAAAGACGGCGCGCAAGCCGTTGATAGCCATTGCTTGATCCAAGGCGACTTCTCTCTTGTCGACAGACAAGTTGGACTTGATTTGTTCGTTCACGATGCGCTCGACTTCAGCAAGTTGCTTGACAGTCGCCGGCTTGTTGTTGGAAAAGTCAAATCGCAACTTTTCATCGTCGACGAGGGAGCCCTTTTGATCGACGCCGTCGCCAAACACCTTTCTGAGCGCGTAGTTCAAGACGTGCGTCATCGTGTGGTTTGGCATGATGTTGTCGCGTCGGTTGTAATCCACCGCGCACTTGGCGGCGGCGCCAACCTTGACTTGTCCGGTGACTTCACCAGTGTGCAAGACGAAACCCGCAGCCACCTTGACATCCTCCACGGCGACGGAACCACCGTCCGTCGTGATGGCGCCGGTGTCGCACACTTGCCCACCAGATTCGGCGTAGAACGTGGTCGCGTTCAACACGAAACCGTACGGACCCTCGGCATCGGCGGTGGATTGGATAAATCCACTCGGAGACAAGATTGCGGAAATCGTGGCGTCGAGCGCCGGACGACCTTCGGCGTACTTGTGTTCGTCATTCGTGGTGGTGATGCCGTTGTCTTGTAACCAAGCGGTGGCTTCAGCTTCAAAGAGAAGCTGGACACCGCCGGACTTCTTACCCGCGGCGCGAGACTTCTCTTGCGCTTCGGCGAAAGCTTTCGCGAAACCTTCGTTGTCGAGGGTGAAACCGTTTTCTTCCGCCATGATTTCGGTGAGATCATTCGGGAAACCGAAAGATTCCCACAAGAGGAACGCCTCCGGACCACTGATGACACTGCGTCCTTCCTTCTTCGCGGCTTCGAGCACCTTTTTGAATTGCTCGATACCCTTTTGGAGGGTGCGGCCAAAGGAAGTCTCTTCGTCAGAGATGATTTCCGTAATGTGTTTTTGCTTGGCCTCGAGCTCTGGGAAGACGTATCCGAGTTGCTTGACGACAATCGGAACGAGCTTGCTGAAGAAGCCTTGTTCCGCGCCGAGCTTTTCGCGACCGAAGCGCACGGCACGTCGGAGAACGCGGCGCAACACGTAGTTACGGCCGTCAGATCCCGGGGCGGCGCCGTCGGCAATCGCGATGGACAAGGTGCGAATGTGATCCGCGACGACGCGGTACGCCATATCCTTCTCACCGACATCCTCCTTACCGAGGAGACCGGTGTACGGAGCAGCGCCGGTGACGCGTTGGATTTCCTTGAAGATGGGCATGAAAACATCGGTGTCGTAGTTGCTCATCTTGTTTTGGAGCACAGAGGTGAGACGCTCGAAACCCATGCCCGTGTCGACGTGCTTGGCCGGCAACGACTTCAACACGCCACCCTCTTCGCGGTTGTACTGAATGAACACGACGTTCCAGATTTCAAGGCAGTTGGGATCATCCATGTTGACCAACGAGGAGGCGTCGCGGCCACCGATGCGGTCGTAGTGAATTTCCGTGCACGGTCCGCAGGGACCGACGTCACCCATTTCCCAAAAGTTATCCGCGCATCCGAAAGGCATGACGCGGGATTCCGGAAGAAACTTGAGCCAAATGTTTTTCGCTTCGAGATCCGGTTGGAGGCCTTGAGACTCGTCACCACCAAAGTACGTCGCGTAAAGCCGATCAGCCGGAAGCTTGTACACCTCGGTGAGAAGCTCCCACGCCATGGCGATCGCTTCCTCCTTGAAGTAGTCGCCAAAGGACCAGTTGCCCAACATTTCAAAAAAAGTGTGGTGGTACGTGTCCTTACCGACGTCGTCCAAATCGTTGTGCTTACCACCGGCACGGATGCACTTTTGGGAGTTGGTCGCCTTGGTGAGCTTGGCGAGCGCCGTCTTCGGGTCAGCCTTACCCAAGAAGATGGGCTTGTATTGGTTCATACCCGCGTTGGCGAAGAGCAACGTGGGATCGTCCACAGGCACAGCCGGGGAAGACGGGAAGTAGGTGTGGCCGTACTTCTTCTCGAAAAACTCAATGTAAGTGTCGCGAACGCGCTTGGAGGGCCATTCTTCGACGTACTTGACCGGTCGCGGAAGCTGCTTCGGACCGCTCGGGTCGTACTTCACTTCCTCCTCGCACACCGGCATGGTGCCGACGGATTCGAGCCACTCTTGAGTGGAGAAGACAGTCTCAATCCAGCGAAGGAGCTTCGGGTACTTGTCCGCCCACACGCTGCGCGGGACGAGGTAGCAATACACGTTGCTCAAACCGCTCGCACCGACGATATCCGCGAGAGAAATGGCGTTGTCAACCAAAAAGACGGCGTCGTGCGCCGCCAAGTACGCCTCGACGGCGTCCATAAACTTACCGACAACCTCGCGAGCCTCCGCCTCCTTCTTCTCATCGTACACCAACCCGCGATCCCGACCGATGCCAACGATCGGGTACAACCACATCGGCCCGCACACGTCCACCGCGTTGAACGCATCCATCCACCCGTCGATTCTCGCCCGCGTCCACGCGTCCTCCGGGTACACGCTCGACCCGCTCGAACCCGCGCACGCCAAGTACCTCACGATGGCGTTGCTCTCGAACGCCGCGCTTCCCTTTTCCACGTTTTCCAAGCACGGCACCTTTCCAAACGGGTTCTTATCCCTCAAGTACTCGGCCGTTTTATTCGTCGTCCCCATGACGCACTCCGCCGTCGTCAACGCATCGTCCGACACCCCAGAAAACCGCGCCGTCGCCGCGATTCGGTGCGACCGAGTCGTCTGTCCGTACAAACGAAGCGACATCGCGCGACGCCCCGCGGTGTCCGATTCCTCCACCGCCGACCGCGTCCCGCGCGTCCCGCGATCGATCGCGCGTTCCGTTCCGGTTCGATTCGATCCGCCGCCGCGTCACAAATCCTCGGTTGGATAAACCTTTTTCCTTCCTTCGCGCCGACCACTTCCCGCGACGACGACGACCGCTTCCCACAATCAGCCAACCTCCGCGTCGCGAGCCTTCTTCCCGCGCGTCTCCGCCGTCCTCGCTCGTCGTGAACGAGACCGCGAGGCGCGTTGTGACGCGACCGGGACCGAGATCGATGATGGGATTACTCATCCATCAGCTCGAGAGGGTGAAAACGCGTGGGGTTTAGCAGAATGGAAGCCGGGCGCTCTTTCGCGCTCGAACGTCGGACGTCGGACGTCGGCGTGAAACGGAAAACGCGTCGTAAAGATGTGTTTAGTGTATTAATAATCGTACGCCGCGCGATGCGATGCGGACGGGGGGAGAACCCGTCCGTTCGTCAAACGCGGGGAGGAGGAAACGCGCGCGAATGCGAATGCGAATGCGAAACGCGAACGCGACGCTTTCCGGGTTTGTTGGCGGTGGCCTCTTCTCTTTCGATTTAAAGCTGGAGGTGGTAGTCCGCGGGAACCTTGACGTTCCACCCGCGCTCGTCGGGAAGACGTCCCTGTTGGATGCCGGTGAGCTCGTCGTACATGGCTTGCGCCACGGGACCGACGGCGCCGTCTTGGAAGAGCGCTTTTTTGCCCTTGTACGTGACGGAACCCACCGGAGCGACGACGACGGCGGTGCCGGTGCAGAAGCACTCGTCCGCTTCCATGACTTCTTCGATGGACACGGCGCGTTCCTCAATCGTAAAGCCTCGCGCCGCGGCGAGCTCGCAAATGGAGCGTCGCGTGATGCCCGGAAGAATGGTTCCCTGGAGCGCCGGCGTGGCGATGGTTTTGCCTTTAACCATGAAAAAGTTGCAAGAGCTCACCTCCTCGATGTACTTGTTCTCTCTCGCGTCGAGGTACATGACGTCAGAGAAACCCTTACCCTTCGCTTCTAACTGAACCTTGAGCACCGGCGAGTAGTTACCGATGCACTTGGTGCTCCCGCTCCCGCCCGGCGCCGCCCTGTGGTACGTCTCCTCCACCGTGAGGTCAATGGGAGTGAGCTGCCCACCCTTGAAATACGACGCCACCGGGGAGCAGTACACCAAAAACGTGTAGCTCGGCGCCGGTCCGAGCCCCAAAATCGCCCCGGTACCAATCAGAAGCGGTCGAAGGTACAGCGATCCCATGCCCACCGGCGGCACGTAGTCTCGGTTGGCGCTCACCGTCTGCAACACAGCCTTTTGAAACAAGTCTCGCGGCACCGCCGGCATGGACATTCTACCGGCGCCCTCTTCGCACCGCTTCGCGTTTTCTTCCGGTCGGAACACCAACAGCTCCCCGTCCGCCGTTCGGAACGCCTTCATACCCTCGAACACCCCTTGTCCGTAGTTCAACACCGCCGCCGCGGGACTCAAGCTGAGGTCTCCGTACGGCGTCACCCCTTGCACCTCCCACTCCCCACCGAGCTCGCACGTCGCCACGAACATGTGGCTCGTCGGCGTCAACCCGAACCCGATCGCGTTCCAATCGATTTCGCTCGCCGGTTTCGGCGCCGCGCTCGGCGAAAGCGCCGCCGTTCGCGTCGTCGTCGTTCGCATCGTTCGCCCCATCTTGCGTGGGGTTTGGTGGCCGATCCCCCGCCCCGCGCGTTCGACGCGCGTCGTCGTCGTTCGCATCGTCGTCGCCGTCCGCATCGGTGCTCGTCCCGCGTCCTTCGCTCTGCGTTCTCGGCCCTTCGCCGGTCCGTCGTCGCTCGCTCGCGCGTCGCTCTGTCGTCGCTCTGTCATCGTCGTCGTCGTCGTCGTCAGCCATCCACGACGCCACGGCGGCGGTCGCGTCGATCGGATCCTACTTTAGGGTGTAAGAAATCATTAGATAGCTCTAGTAGATAGTTCAGTACGATGGTTTGCAACTGTAGTCGGTTGTTTAGATGGTATGGTTTATTACTGGATAGACTTTTCATACACTATAGTACGATACATGTAGACCCTAGGGTTTATGTATAAAAACAGTGAGTGGTTTGCACGCAGTCAGTCGCGCTCGGCGGCAATCACCGACGCTGACCTCGCGTCGACGACGACGACGACGACGACGACGCGCTCGAGAACGGCGAAGGATGAAGATCGATGAAGTGCCGAGCTTGGCGAGGAAAGCCCGGATCGCGACGCACACGCACATCAAGGTTCGTCTCGCGTTCGGTGCGAACGGCGCGGAAAACTTGGGCGCTTCGGCGGCGTTGACTGGAATGGATTGGATTGGATTGGATCGACGCGCGTGGGTTCGGTGACGACGCGCGTGGGTTCGGTGACGACGCGATGACTGACGCGATCGCGATGACGCGCGCGAATCGACGCAGGGACTCGGACTGAAGGATGACGGAACGGCGGCCGAAACGGCGGCGGGATGGATCGGGCAGGAAAACGCGCGCGAAGCGTGCGGCGTCGTGGTGGACATGATCAGAGAGAAGAAAATGGCGGGTCGGGCGTTGTTGATGACGGGAGCGCCGGGAACGGGGAAGACGGCGATGGCGCTCGGGATCGCGCAGGAACTCGGGACGAGGGTTCCGTTTTGTCCAATGGTTGGGAGCGAGGTGTACAGCTCGGAGATCAAAAAGACAGAGGTGCTCATGGAGAATTTCAGAAGAGCGATTGGTTTACGTATCAAAGAGGTCAAGGAGGTTTACGAGGGTGAGGTGACCGAGATGACGCCTGAGGAAACCGAGAGCACGAGTGGGGGTTACGGTAAGGTTATCTCCCACGTTGTCGTTGGATTGAAGTCGGTCAAGGGTACGAAGCAACTCAAGTTGGACCCGGCGATTTACGAGGCGCTGCAACAGGAAAAGGTTCAGACTGGGGACGTCATTTACATTGAAGCAAACAGTGGAAGCGTCAAGCGCGTCGGTAGATGCGACGCGTACGCGACCGAGTTTGACCTCGAGGCGGAAGAGTACGTTCCGCTACCAAAGGGTGACGTGCACAAGCGCAAGGAGATTGTGCAAGACGTGACGTTACACGACTTGGACGCCGCCAACGCGAAACCCGTTGGAGGCCACGACCTCGTCGCCGTCATGAACCAGCTGAACAAGTCGAAGAAGACGGAAATCACGGAAAAGTTGCGACAAGAAATCAACAAGGTGGTCAATGGGTACATCGACCAAGGCATCGCGGAGCTCGTCCCGGGTGTCTTGTTCATCGACGAGGTGCACATGCTCGACATCGAGTGCTTCACCTACTTGAACAAGGCTTTGGAGTCTTCCCTCGCCCCAATTGTAATTTTGGCCACAAACAGAGGTATCTGTACCGTCAAGGGTACCGATATCCAGGCACCGCACGGCGTACCGACGGATTTGTTGGACAGGCTCATGATTGTCAGAACAATGACGTACACGGTTGAGGAGATGGTTCGCATTCTCGCTGTGAGAGCCCAGATTGAAGAGCTCGATATCGACGAGGAATCGCTCGCGCACTTGGCTGATGTCGGTGACAAAACATCATTGAGACACGCGATGCAATTGTTGTCGCCAGCCTTCATCGTGGCCAAGACGAATGGTCGCGAAAAGGTGGCGCTCGCCGACTTGCAAGAGTGCGAGGACCTCTTCTTGGACGCCAAGGCGAGCGCGAGAATGCTACAAGAGCAGGCGGACAAGTATTTAGCTTGATGGATGATTTTGTGTAAGGGAGATTTCTAACAACCATAGTATATATAACATCTAAGAAACACCGCCGCGGCAAGCACTAGTCAAGTACATGTACAACGTCACTACCACGCGCAATTTTTGAGACGTACCTCGCTCACTTGTTACTTCCGCCGCCGCTCGCACCACCCTGGGTGCTGTCGCTCGCGTGCGCGGTGTGCGCTTCCGAACGTGAACTATTGGTGATACCCATCGCTCTGGCGTCATCTTTGTCGAGGAAAGAGTCAGAACCAGTGGAGAGGAGATCAAGTTGTTGTCTCCACATTTGCTTGGAGCACAAATTGCCGCGAACATTCTTCATGACGGAGACGGTCGTCTGCCGATTCACTGGATGCATCTCGCGTAAAAGGGCAGTTTCCTCTTGTTCGGTGAGCTTGACCCGAAAGAGTCCAGCCAGAAAGTTGTACACGACGCGAAAATCGGGCGAGATGAGCTCCATGTTTGCCCGGGCTCTCGCCGCGGCTTCCGCCGCTGACTGCTTCGTCGGAAAGTCGTCGTACAAATCGCTCTCCGGGTTATCCTTCATCCTGGCTTTCGCGGCGCGTTTTTCCTCTCGCAAGCGCATGGCTAACGCCTTTCGCGCCGCAGCCGTACCATTTTTCGACTTGTGTCTCGGCGGCGGCACGTGTTCGCCCGTTCCATTCTTCAACACCTTTAGAAAATACTTTTGCGCGTGCGAACGAATCTGAATCACCGTCTTCGTCCCCACGTACGCCTCGATCTTCTTCCAATCTCGATCGTAAAGCTCCAAAGCCTTGACAAACCTCGCGTGTTCCTTCGGGGTCCACGATACCCGCGCCCGCGTCTGCGTGTACTTCTTTCTCGTCTTCTTCTCGCCGACGTCTGGCGACGCGTCCGCCCCGTCGCCGCCGCCACCCTCCGCGTCCATCATCGCTCGCGCGTTCGCCGCCATCTCCGCGAGCGTTTCTTCACCCTCGTTTCCTTCTTCCCCTCGACGCGCGTTCGCCCCGTCCGCCATCGTCGTCGGTCGATCGGGATCGCTTCGTCTCCTCGGATCGTTCACGTCTTGGTCGCAATTATTCAATCGTGTTCCTTCGATCCCGAACGCCAACCGTCGGGCGTCCTTAAGCGCCCGTCCGTCGGTTCACTCCGTCGAAATTCGAGAGACGACGCGCGAAGACGCCCTTCGGTTTTCCACGCTCCGCTTCGCGCGAGATCTCGACGCGTCAGGGTCTCCAGTCGCGCGCGGCACCCATGCATGGGATCGCGGCACCCGTGCATGGTTTCGTGTATGAGCATACAGTAATATGAACATAAAAAAATCTTGTCTCGACATGGATCAAAATCTCAACTGAAAATCCATCCATCCATCAGACGCCGACGACGACGACGAGTTCCGACGATGTCGACGGTGGCGATCGAGAACGAGCCGACGCAGAAACACCCCGTCGCGCTCGCGGCGACGCTCGTCCTGAAAGCGACGCCCGTCGTCGCGTACTGCGTGTGTGAAATCTTCAACTCGGATTTCGTCCAAAACTTCATCGCGTGCGTCTTGCTCCTCGCCGTGGATTTCTGGACGACGAAGAACGTGTCGGGACGCCTGCTCGTCGGGTTGCGGTTTTGGAACGAGATCGACGAACGCGGGGAGTCGCGGTGGAGGTTCGAGTCGAGGGACGAGGACGGGATGGCGCGGGTGGATAAACGGGAGTCGCGGGCGTTTTGGTTTTCGTTGTACGCGTTCGCGCTCGGGTGGCTCGGGTTGCTCGTCGGAGCGGTCGCCGCGTTGGAGTTTAATTACGCGTTGATCCCGCTCATCGCCGTGATTCTCGCGTCGAGCAACGCGGTGGGGTATTATAAGTGTTCGAAGGATCAACAGGAACAGTTGAAATCGGGGTTGACGTCGTTCGCGACTCGACGGGCCGCGAGCGCCGTCTTTGGCGGCGGGCGATAGATTTGACGACGAACGAACCGCGTCGAGCGCGGCGCGTTTCGCTCCACTAGCCGGCGCGAGAGAGGGCATCCGCGCGTGTAATTAGAAGAGAAGAAGATTTTTTTCATTCGTTTCGCCTCGTTTTTCTCCGTCGCGTCTGTCGTCCCGCGTCGTCGGTCCGCTTCGGCGGCGTCGGTCTGAGTCAAATTTCAGAGCGGTCGTTGCGCGTCGCGCTGTAAAGTCTAATCGTGATTCACGCGTCGCGCTCCTCACACCGGTCCTCTCGGCGGTGACGCGGCGAGCGGTGCGCGCGCGAGGACGCAGGAGACGAGATGGAGGGCGGGGACGGCGCGGGGACGAATAAACCGTCGTCGTCGTCGCCGTCGTCGTCGTCGCACGTGGTAATCCAGTCGTGGTTGACGAAACGAGGAGGAAAAGATTTGTATGGGAAATCAACCTGGCGGTTGCGGTTCTTCGCGCTGAGACGGGCGAGACACGCGCGGGAACGGTCGTGCGTGCGGTACTTTGCGAGTGAACCCGCGGACGCGGGCGAGAGCGGGGCAAAGGGTGAGTTTGCGATCAACGGGAGGAGCGAAGTGAAAATCTTGGACTCGGATGAGTCGTTGAGCGAGTTTGGATTGAAACCGCACAAGTACGGTGGGAAGAAGTTGTTTGCGTTTCAGACGATGCCGAATGAAAAGTCAAACACGGCGCTCGTGGTTGAGGCGGAGGATTTGGCGACGATGCAGAGATGGGTGACGGCGATTCGAGAAGCCATCTCCGCGGCGAGAGCGTTGGAGAACGAAGCGGCAAACAAGTCGGGCTCGGCGATGAAAGACGGTCTCATGGCTGAGGAGCAAGACGCGTTGAGTGGAAAAAGTTTCCGGGGTACGCTTGAGCTCGCGGGGTTGTGTGGCCCGCTCGGTGGCGGCGCGTTGCCCGTGCACTTGGACGCGTGTTGGGAAAATTTAGCCTTTGTGGACCTCATGGCTGACTCGTGCTTAAACGCCCGGCTCGGTCGCGCGCGCAAGTCAAAGTACGTGCGAGAGACGCTGACTGCGTTGGTTGATAGCGCCGTCACCGTCGGTCGTTGTCTAGGCGCGTCTGTCATGCCGATGAGCGCCGCGGAGCAAAACGCGACGGGCACTGTCAGACGCGCGTTGGAAGACATGCTTTCGCTGGCGCGAGTGATGCCCGTGGGAACGAAAGACAACAACCTATTCGTCTCGTTTCTTTCGGCGCTTTTAGACCGCATTCGAACCCTCCGAGCGGGAGAACTGATGATGATTCCCGGAGGTTGGGCGAACGACGACGGCGGCGCCGCGGTGATTTTCACCATTCATCGTCTACCAGCGAATTTCGTCGTCAGCATCACAAACTGCGGTGATGGAATCGAGTATCACCCGGTGCAAGCCGATCCCGCGAAGGACGCCTTCACTCACATGCACACGGTGCAGCTCATGGAGGTACCGATAGCGACAGCGTTAGATTCATCCGCTTGGGCGCTGTTGTTCCGTCCTCTCATTTTCCCCACAGAGGCGAGCAAAGCGAAGGATATGATTTACAACAAAATCCTACCAATGATGAACACTAGACCGTTGTTAGCGTCAGTGACACCGAAACCTTTGCGTACGGTGAAGTTTGCCAAGCAGACGAGAGGTGGCGATCCGAGCGGTGCGTTCACGGCTTTGGAAGCCGCGAGGTGCGCGCTCGCGAGTTTGGGTTGCCCGCCCGCTCGCGCCGACGTCTTGGTGAACCTCGGCGTGAGGTTTGTCATGTTGGAAGAAGCGAGACGCGACTTGGAACGAGTAGATATGATTGGAGCGAGTGCATTGGTCACCTTGCAAGCGGCTTGCAAGACTGTTTCCCAGTGTGCGGCGGAGCACGCCGACATGTGCGTCGCTGCAGAGGAGGCGGCTACAGAAGGCGAAGCTCCGAAGAAGACCACCATCACGCGGGAAACGCTCGCGCAGGTGCTCCGCTCTGTGGAGGCTGTCATGATGCGAACGAAGACTCTTCACGGCGTCACTACGATTCCTCCGTCTCTTCAACCGCCGAAGATTCCACTGATGGCTGGTGCGGTGCCTCTATTCAATCGACTCGCCGTGGAAGGAAACGTAGACGCGTTGGCTGGTAAGGCGAAAACACCGCCCATCGTGCGCCCGGTGGAGCTCACTTCGGTCCCAGATGCTGTGTCAAAACTTGAAGAAGTTCCAAAGGCGCTTCGTAACGCCTTGAATTGTTGCATCATTCTCGCCAACCAGGCTGATTTGATGCCCAACTCGTACGCGCTGCGGGTGAGTTTAATTGTACACTTATTTGTGCACGTGTTGCCGGCGCCGCTGCCGCTGACGCACCCGGAGCGGGCGACGAAATGCTTCTGGGCGTCCACGGCGACAACCTATGAAATTCAGGCGGAAATTCTGCGTACGCTGAACTTGTTGCTCAGACATTTTTCTGCTGCGGCGCTTTCCATTAGCGTGACGCAAACATTTGACGCCGCCCGTTTGCTAACCATTGCAAACTTTGCGGCGATTGCGGATGCGGTATTGAGATTGCGAGTGGACGACGCGCCTTCAGCGTTCATGCAACACTACGCGGGATACGCAGAAGGTCCGGTGACGGCGTTTGGCTTCGACATCGGGCCGTTCGCAGTGGAGGCTGAGTACCTTCGCTTCCATTGCCCAGAGCGTACGAGTAGATTAACGCAGACGCTCGACTATTTCCATAGCCTGAAGAAGACCATCGACAAGGATCACATGATTTACCGATGGGAAGATGAATTAGCAGGCGGTATGGTGTTCGGCATTGGTGAGGCTAGGCTCATCGATCAAGTGTGCTTACAATTAGGTATGAACAGAGAAGATCCTGAATACTTGGCCAAGTACCACAGCGGCGAGCATCGCGAGTTCGCTGATTACTTCCCCGAAATGGAAGCTTTGCGGGACATTATTTTCATGTTCAAGCTTCTAATGACGCCGACGTCGGATGATTTACCCGAACTCGCTCGATGGCGTCCGATCGATGCGGCATTGGGTTGGACGATCACCAGGGGGGACGGATTTTTCGGTATTCACGTCAGAGCTTTCAATCGGGATCTCGTCATTCCTCCTTGGAAAGCTCCCGTCATCGACGACACCAGAGCCGTCGCGCCGACGACTGGTTGGCGCAACATCTTTGGTGGTGGGTTCTTTGCCAGAATGCAAGATCGTCGACCTCGCTGCCCACCATCCGGTGCTAACCCGAGCAACTTGGCTGGCCAACGTATCGATACGGAGGAGGATGTTTTACACTTGCCGGAAGTCCCTACGTTTGATGATTTGTTGAAACCGAGCGAGTCAGAGTTGCTCTTGACGTATTTGACAGCGCCCATGATTCGTTTGCCGCTCGTCATGAAGTTGTTCGCGGAGCCTCAGCGCGTTCGTGGTTTAACACACTTAGACATTCAGAGCATTCTAGACGCGGTTTTGTTCGAGCCAGGTCCTTGGGCACCACCTGAAATGGTGGAATTGCCGAAGGAAATTCCAGCACCGACGCGCGCGCACATGGCGACGCCTGTCGGTCTGTTGGCGCACGAGTTGATCAACTGCCCTGCGCCGCTCGCTGACAGCGCGGAAGAATTACTCGCTTTGAGTTTAGAATTAGATACCGGGCGTCACGACGCTCCGAGCGCTCAAGGTGTACTTTTCGCCACACGCATGCTCACTCGCATTTTGGGTTTTGTGGACCATATCATCAAGGCTAACTCCCTGGATGCAGAGTTCACGACTTCTACCGGCATGACGAGAGGCTTGAACTGTCCAACGTCCGCGATGACGGCACTGAAGGATGTCAAGGCTCGCATTAAGCGCGCGTTGCTTGAACGCAGCCGACCCGTCATTCAGCGCTGGTTGAGACACGCTGTGAAGAAGAATGCGATCCGTCCAGCTTGTGCGCTTCATGCGCATCTAGCGTACATGTACTATTGGACGCCGCGAGCAGAAATAGACAAGTCAGCGGCGCAGATTATTCTCACGGCGCAACAATACATCTTCGTGAACTACGCGTTTACAGATACGCCGGATGGAAGCGAAACAACTTCGCGCAAGTTGGCGGACACCGGAAGCATGAGTGGGGCTGATACTGGTCTTGGCTTTGTGCCCACGGAAATATTTGATTTATTCCAAAGAAAGCGGCGCTCCGTTTTAGAGTGGGCTGCCGCCAACCCGCAAGATGCGAATGATATCCTTGAGTCCATCGTCGAGACTCTCACGACGAAGAAGAGCGACGGATCCCAGTCTCCCACGAACGTCTTGGACTCCGAGGATACATTCAAGGCGAAGAGAGCTTGGAGACGGGCACCGGGCACGGGTGGTGCAGGGAGATTCGTCAGCTACGTCTCCGATATACCGTACGCCGACCTCGTCGCCCGGGACAAACAGAATGCGGAGATGTTGTTGCGCAACCATCAACATTACGGCGAGTGGTTGCTAGAGACAACTCTACAAACCTTCGATATGGAGATTAATACGCAGCTAGGCGAGTTCACCGTTCGGAAGAATCGACTGCGCCATCTCGACGCGCGCATTCGAGAAATGCCAGACTTCATTGCAGCCATTGGTCCTGTTCTGGAAAAGCGAGGCATCGCGCCTTCGCATTTCCAACGAGAACTGTACGGCGTAGACAAAATCAATATTGGGGATTCAGGCGATGTAGTCCACTGCGCCGAGGTTCAGAACACGGAGCACAGAACGTGGATGCGGCTCGTTGGTCTCAGCCATGACGTTCAATTGTGGGATCAAGATCCTCGACCGCCTGTGAACGAATTCACGCGTTCCCTGGTACCTCGAGTGCAGACAAACGTGCAAGCTCTCGAAGCACTGGGACGTACGGTTGGTAGTGGTGGCCTCGATCCGTGCGAACAATGGATTCCTCTGTTACTGGATCCAATAGTCAGGGGTCCTGGTGCAGGTTACCTGCACGGTGTCGAGCTCTTCTTACCCAACCATACCATTCACGGACCTGTGGCAAGACTAGCAGGCACGGGCGCACCAGACAACGCGACGACCGAATCGTGGAGTATGTGGAAAAAGAAGAAGACGCAGAACGAAGAAGACGATGCGAGGCGTTTGGAAGAAGCGAAGCAACTTCTCACTGAAGTTGTGGTAGTCAAAGAGCCACCACTCGTCCAGGTGTTCCGGGTTGAATCGTATGGTCGCAGATGGCGAAGATCACTCGTCTTTGCCTCGAATGCGTCATTCTGTCTTGCAGATATTGACCCGGACGGACAGCCCATATTACCAGATGAAAACGAACGGTTCTTGCTCTCTGCGGCTCGTCTTGGGTCTCGAGCGCCGAGCTTGGTGATCACTAGATTGCTCAACGGCGCGATTGGACGCGAATCCTTCGTTCCAGCCAGACATCTGAGAGGTCTCATCCCGCAAGCATTATTGTCGGAGTACCAATTTTGGAGAAGCGAAACAAATGGAGATTTGTATGGTACCGCACAGGACGGCGCGACTCATTCGAATACGCTGATACACGTCCGTCTTGGATATCCAAATAACCAATTATTGGATGCCGGTCACATCACCGATACTCGTGCCATCATACGCAGATTACCGACCACTTTGTCTGACGGTACGTACCAGCTGCCGCTTCTCGATGGTTCCTACGTCGAAGGACAGCTGACCCTCGTCGACCTATTATACGCACCCGCCATGGCGGGAGCCAACGGTGACTCTCTCATGGCGCTCACCAAGTCGTTGGCCGCCGTTGAAGGATTGGCTCATTCTCTAGTCTGGACGTCAAGGCGTGGTCTGGAAAGCGGTCAGTACGCGGCGATGGACATTTGCGACGTTTCTCGCATCGAACTCCCTCGATTGGGTGTGTCTTTCAACGCTGTAGAATCTGGAGGCTCCATCCGACTGGAATGCGAGGAGCACGCAGGATTGTTCTTGGCGCAACGTAGAAACCAAGCTCTCGAAAGATTGCTCGCTGGCGTTCCGCACGCGTTGCTGTTGGAAGCTCGAGATGGAGCGCTCTCTATCTTGATTCCAGCTGGCGCGATCCCACGTCCTGCGGCTTACTCTGTCGATCAAGCACACGCAGCCAGCACTGGACTTGGTTCAGATTTAATCGTCGACAGGTGGAACACGCAGTGGATTGAGAATCTGGATGGAAAGAAACACTACATGTATCCGGTACATCCTTCGCACTCCACGCTCAGCGCTACGTCATTGCCGGCAGCTTTATATCTCGCAATTTTACGATTGATTGGTCGAGACTACCTCGGTGTTTTACGTCTGACGGAACTTTGCGTTTCAGAGGCTGCTCCGTCGCCTGAAGAAGCGCAGCTCTGGGACGCGCTCGCACACGCTGGTTCCCTGGATCCAAGTCCGGATGCCATCGCGGTGAGAGTGAAAATCATGTTGATGGTAAAAGACACGCCGATTGAACCGCGTCTGGCGGTGAAATGGGCTGGCGTCGCTGACGTTTTGGCGTACATCAATGTTTGGTCCTTCATCAGCGCAAACTGCCGCTTGACTGGACAAGAAGAGTTGTCAGCAATCGAAAGTTTGCCTTCGGCGAGTCTCGCCAAAAAGAAACGCTCGAAGTTCAAAAAGCTTCTTCAATTCATGTTCCCCGGATCTCAAAGCGTATCGGCCAGCGACATGGACATGGACCCAAGTAAGACTCCGGCGCTTGTCAACCGAGCCGCTTACTTGCGACAGCTCGTGAGCGGCATCGCGCGAATGAGTGCTGGCTCGACACCTACGAGTTCTGGGTTTCCATTGGTGTATCCACCGCCGCCCGAGTATAATAAGTTTGATACTCTCGATGATTTAACTTGTCTCAGCGATAAGGTCACGGGCGAAGGTCCTCTCGGAAAGTTGGCAGGTTTGATTCAAACGTACAATCGTCCCGACGACGTCAGCGTCAACGGTAGCCAAGCCCTCGCCCTGATTGGCGCGTGGATCGACAAAGAGAAGTTCAACCTCGACGGTAGTCTCGGTTTCCCTCTCTTGTTCGAACTGCTGACTGGTACTTTACCGATGCGCATTCTTCCCGGCGATACGCCTCACAGATGGGGCAACGTTTTGTTACGATTTGTTCCTAGCGAGCAGTCAATGAAGCAGGGCACATTGATGAGTACTCTCCGAGTCTTGGCATCAAGTGCCGAACTCGCGCGTGACTGTCCCAGGATGGAAGAGCAGAGCGTTGGGCAACGGTTTAGTGCGATGTTCACGTCTGACGGCGCCATTGGTCAATTGCTTAAGAAAGTGAGACCGTACTTACAACATCGCAAGGAGATGTTCCCGATTCGCGTGACTTGGGTGGGCAAGGATTTCATCTCGTCAGCCATCTACGAGTCTGACGTTAAAACATGGGCGCGTACGATCGCCACGGGCGGTCGCTGGGCGCTAACTCGCTTCAGAAACACGGCGTGCTCGGAACGTGAATTCTCACTCGTGCATCAAGCGAGAGAAGAGATGGCTGGTACGACGTGGAGCGGTCAATCGCTGCAGCATGTCGATCTTGAAATGCTCGTGAAGCGTCCGCTCGGTATACTCGACCTAAACAAGTATGTGGTCCCTCTCACCGAGGACAGAGCCGATGAACTTGCTGAGTCTGTCGCGCTCGGTGGATTCGGCGGCTTGCCCTTTGACGTAAGCCAGCATCCCGCGGCAACGACCTCTGTGGCGAGACAAATGCTCGGGAGGTTACGCACCGATATCACCGGTGCGGCGGAGAAGGCGAAGACTCGCAAGATGAAGAGTGAATTCAACGCCGTCACACTTCGTGGGTTCTCATTGAGTGACACCGCTGCGATTGCGTCGGAGGCGAGCGCCGGACGTGCTGGTGCGGCTGCTGGAAACGCACGCGCAGTTTTGCGCGAGCTTCTCGAGAGCATTCGTCGCGTCACTTCTGATGACAAGTTGGCTGCTGCAGAAGCGATGTCCGCCGCTCTCGCTACCGCCAACGGGTTGCGAAAGGATGTGGGCTCTGGTATGAAGATGCTCCGCCTAGGATTGCAAAGACGAGCAGGCGCGTGGGCAGAAGTTACCTTTGAGGATTTGGTGGAATGCCTCACGTGCGATGGTGGAGAACATATTCTTTCGCGCCTGTCGCCCGATGTGAAAGCGCACCAAATCGTGGATGCGCTCCATTTGACGTCGCAAGCTCTCCTTCTCACGCTGCGCGCGACGCTTGCTGCTCGCGCCGCAGCCATGGTGGCTGATACTCTCATCGCTCTCACGAATTGCGCAAAGACTGCCGCTACGGATGGCGCGCAAGCAGTTGATCGTGATCTCCGCCTGCGTGCGCACGCAATTGCGGAATTGATTTCTGTGGAAAGACACTACTTCCACGCGGACACCACCAATCCGTTCAACAAGAATACTTGCATGATTTTCGATCCGCGACTGCTCGTGTACGAGTACAGTCAAAGCATTGTTTTGCGCAAACGACAAGTCGAGTTAACGAGAGACTTTGTCAGCACCGCTGAAAACGGTGGTGGCCAATGCGCACAGATGTTGATGGGTGAGGGTAAAACTACGGTTGTCTGTCCATTGCTTGGGTTCATCCTCGCGAAGAGCAGCTCGCTCGTCGTGCAGGTGGTACCGCACGCTTTGCTAGAATTTTCGCGCGACACGTTGCGCAAATCGTACTCTGGAATTATTCGTCGCTCTGTGGTTACTCTCGAGTTCAATAGATACACTTCGTTATCGGATGGTTCTGTGTTAGGAGCGTTGCGAAAGGCAAAGGAGAACCGCGCGATTGTGATCGCTTCGCCGACGAGCATCAAGTCGCTCGCGCTGAAGTTCTTGGAAGTCTGTCACTTGTTAGATCAATCCTACATAGCCGAGCGCGATCACAAGGCTGGTGGAGGTATATTGGCACAAGGAGCGGACGCGATCAATCGTGTGTTCACTCGCGCTAAGAGTCGTAGCGAACGTGTGGCTGACGCGGGCGGTTTGACGATTGAAGAGACCAATGCGCTTCGCGAAGAGGCGCTCGCAGCGGCTGAAATTTTCGAGCTCTTCCAAACTGGAACGTTGATTCTGGATGAGGTAGACTTGATTCTTCATCCTCTTAAGTCTGAACTCAACTGGCCTATGGGTCGTCGCGTGCCACTTGACTTTAGCAAATCTGCTTCAGGTGACGGTTTACGTTGGAAGCTTCCTTACTTCATTCTCGACGCCATTTTCGCTGTTAGCTTCGGACGCTCGACGTCGTCTGAAGCGGAAGGTTCTCAGGAAGCGGCGGATGTCTTGGATAGCATTCGCGATGTCATCAAGGGCGCTATCACGACCAAGCAACTACAGACATCCCCTCACATCGCACTCCTCGACAAGGCGTGGTATCACGATATTCTGCGTCCGTTGCTAGCGCAATGGACGAGTATCTGGTTGCGCGCTCACGGAGCGTTGCGCGGCATGTCTGAAGCGCTCGTCATGGCTTACCTTTTGAATGGACCTGGATACCAAGACGCGAAAGCGCAGCTTGATAGAGAAAGCGATGACGAGGCAATCAAGATGACTAATCTTGCTCGCGACTGGCTTTGCTCCCTGCTGCCGCATCTCCTCTCAAAGGTGGATCGCGTCACCTTTGGTTTGCTTCAACCGGCTGATATCACAATGTTAGAGAGGGTGACCGGATCCAAGCTTCCGAGAACGAGAAAACTACTCGCGGTGCCGTTCATCGGTAAAGATATTCCAAGTAGAACAAACGAGTTCTCTCATCCCGATGTTGTGCTTGGTCTGACGATTGCTGCGTACCGACTTGAAGGCCTCAGACGTACCGATTTCATGCAAGTGCTTCGATTGATGCTTGAGGAGTATGATAACGAAGCAGGACCTCCATCAAAGCGCCCGGCGGCGAGAAAATGGGCTGACTGGGTGAGACTGACTGGAAAGCGTGTACGCGGCGAAGCTCGCGCCGAAGCAGCCCTCAACGCTCGTAGACGCGGTGCCCAACAGCAAGCTGGCTTGACGAGCGCCGGAGAGGCACGCGGCTTGGCCTGGTTGGAAGAGGACGGTACTGCGAACGATGACGAAATCTGGCCCATACAGCTCATTGATTTACGTGACCACGATCAAATTGAAGAGCTCTATCAGCTTCTCGGAAAGATTCCATTGGTCATTGAGTATTATCTCAATGAATTCGTCTTTCCCGAGACGGCGCAACATCAAAACTTGAAGCTCAGCGCCACAGGTCAAGAGCTCGGGGGTGACGTCCTCTTCCCCAACAGACTTGGATTTAGTGGAACACCGAGTGATTTGCTTCCGCTCGAACTAGGAGCGCCGCGTTACGAACCGGGCTCTGACGCCAAGATGTTGGCGTATCTCACGGATCCGCAGACTGCGAGCATCATGCCTCTGGATAAAGACTGGGACGTAAAGTCGTTGCTTACATGCGTTGCAACGGCCGATCCGCCGATTCGCGCGCTGATTGACACCGGTGCGCTCGTGACGGGTATGTCGAATATGGAAGTCGCGATCTTCTTGCTGAAGAACGGCTTGAAGTGGGCAGACGGCTGCGTTTTCTTGGATGAAAATGACAAGCAGATGATTGTCATGCGTAAAGGATGGGAAGTCATCCCGCTTCAAAGAGTTGCCGCGATGCCATTGGCGAAACGTTTCACTTTCTATGACCAAGTACACACAACTGGTATGGACATTAAACAGTCAGCAGCGGCACAAGCAGCCATCACTCTGGGCAAAGACATGTGCTTGAGAGATTACGCGCAAGGCGCATGGCGCATGCGTGGCTTGGGCAAGGGACAAACTCTTAGAGTGCTCGTCATTCCTGAGGTTGCTCGTCTGGTGTCGCACGAGGTTGCCAAGGGCGGTGGGAAGGTTCCATCAGCTCGCGAGTCAGAGCTCGTCGGCATGAATCCTGATGAAGCCGAGAAGCGAAAGCTTCGAGATGTCGTCGCGTGGCTCGTGGTGAACAGCATGCGCGGCGAAAATATTCAAGCCGGTTTGTTGGCGGAGCAACGAGCAGCAAACATTTGGAGAAAGCATTCTTACAGAAAGCTCATAGCCGCGCCTACGGTACCGGGGACGCCGAAAGCAGAGGGCAACATCCAGGCGTGCTTGGATGTTTTCCGCGATCGAGTGTCCTACGTCGTCGCCAACGTCATCCCGACTGTCATGTCGCCTTCACAGAAGCTCGAAATGAGCGTGCAACAGTTTGGCCACTTGTTGGACGACAACGTGCGCGCTAAAGAGCAACTCAATTCGATTCTTTCGGATGTAAAGCAGATGGAGGTCGCCACCAAGGCGGCGCTGCGACAAATTCGTACCGGCGTGCACTCATCTCCCGGAGCCGTTGAATCTGGTGATCAAGGAATGGCTGGAGCGTTGGAGCACGTACTCGACCTCGAACAAGTTCAGGAAAACGAAGAGGAACAGGAAAACGAACAGGAGCAAGAGCAAGAGAAAGAAGAGGAGCGAGTCGAGGAAATCATCGAAGAGGCTCCAGAGCGCCTCAAGTACGTACGAGACGAGGAGAAACAACTCGGATGGGATTACGAAACACTGAGTAAGCTTCCGAGCGAGAGTGAACAGGGCTTCTACAAACTCAACAAGTTTAAAATTCACAAGGGCGTTGGTAAATCGACTGCGCCACTCGCGTTCCCTGAGTACTTGTACCTCTCTCGCAACTACTTCCGTCAAGGTTGGGCGCTCAACGGTCACCGTCGTCTGAAGAATCTCACCATCGTTCTCGATTGGATTCCCGACAGCGCATCGTTGACGAACGAATCGGCTACAAACGTGGGTTCTTTCACAGCTGCTCAAGAACACGCATTGAGAACTGCGTTTGAAATGTTTGACACGTCTGGTAAAGGTCGTCTGCAGGAGGCTGACCTGCGAGAGGTTTTGCGTGAAATCGACGCAGTCGTCGAAGATGATGAGCTCCGTTTGCATCAACTCGCTCGAGAAGTTGCTGAGGAGTCTCGCACTTTCAACACGGATATGCCATCGTCTGGCACGTCGTTCGAAGAGCTCAAACGTGTTTTGCGCACGAAGAACATCTACGCTCTACAAAAGGGCCGTTACTACGTCGGCTTGTCACTCGCCGAGGCAGAATCGCTTCGTGTGGTGATGCATCTCACTAGATCAAACTCGGGTGGCGATGGAAAACTCGTTCCTTTCAAGCTCACAGAAGCTGCTTTGAGAATCGGAGGCGGCGTGCTCGTCGACAGCACCTCTGGCTTCACTCCAGCGCAAGTCTTCCAAGGCGCGACTGCTGAGCAGTGCTACAGATTTTTGGACAGCCAGCTCGATTTCGAAGACAGAGAAGTCTCGTTGCTTCTTCGCGCTTTGCAAGCTTCGGAATGCCCCAAACGTGCAGACTTCTTCGAGTCTGTGCGCGCGTGCCGAAGACGCGCCAAGATCCCGTGGGCTTCGGCACCGTTGGCCAAGGTGCTCACAACGCCGGATGAGTTCCACCTTCTCGCCACTCGAGCGCTCGTGGCTCGAGTTCGCACGGCTCTCAAGTCGAAGCGCATGCGCCTGCTCGACGCTTTCCGAGCCTTTGACAGTGAAAACATGGGCCGTCTCACGTATGAAGGGCTCTACGGCGGTCTGTCGTGGTTGGGATTGTCGTTGTCGTCCTCTCAGATGCTCGAACTCGCGGGTAGAGTGGATACCACAAACGACGGTTTCATCACAAGGGAAGAATTCGAAAACGCCTTTGGCCCAGACGACGATTGGGTGCTCGATGGTGACGCTCCGGCGATGATGAACGCTCTTCCTGTCCCGGCGGCTGTGCCGCAAGTCTCCCAGCAGATGAGCTTGATGGATCTACTCGGGGACACGGTGCAGGGATCGAGCGCACCCGTGGCGACGCCAGCGCCCGCGGCCACTGCAGCCCCGGAGACTCCACCGAAGGCACTCAGTACTGCGAATCTCAGCATTGACGATGGAACCGGTCTCGGCGACTGGGGTGCGCTGGGCATGGCGGCGACGCTGCCTACCGCGAAAAAGCCTGTGCAGCAGTCGCTGTCGGCAGCGCCGAAACCGACGGCGGACGATCCATTCGGCCTTGGGCCACCCGCGGGCGCTTCGTCCTCAGCGTTCGACGAATGGCTCGCCGGCGGCAGCGGTACGACGGTGGGTGGTGGTTCGCTCAATGACCCGCTCGGGTCGCGGTCGGTGTCCGCATCCGACGGTTGGGAAGGAAACGACATACTCCAACTCGATACTTCAGCTGGTACCATCGCCGCACCCACGAGGGAAAAAATTCAAGCGCGGGCGCTCGTCAACCCTATCAAGGAGGAGGAAGAGCGAAGAAATCAAAAGATTGATTCAAAATTGACCAACACGGTGCTCAACGGATTTCAAGTCACGGTTGTCCATCAGAAATCGTTCAACAAGGTTTGGACGAGCGACGGAACGGGAAGTCGCGTGACTGGCAGCGTTTGGGACGCCGCGTTGGGAAAATCTAATTTAAGAAAGAAGACGGAGCGCGTAAGCCTCGGGCACTACGCATCGCCGCACTTTTCGCAACCCAAGCCAGCACCGTTCGTGGTGGAGGTGACGGACGTCAACGCGTACGCTTTGGCGGGTTCAAATTACATGCCTCGTGTGCTCGATCGCTTGTTCCCACATCCGAGCAGATTTAGGCAAGTTTGGGGACAAGAGTGGAAGGGAACCGCACTGTACGCCTGGACCCCGGTGCCGCCACCGGGCTTCATCGCCTTGGGTATGGTTCTCACCACCAAGCCTCAGGCGCCGAGCGTTACTTCCGTGCGATGCATATCGCAGAAATGGGCAGAGAAGCCATCCGTGGCGCCGCAGCTCGTGTGGACAAACGAAGGAAGCGGCGGACGTCCGGCAAGCATTTGGTTGGTGAACTCTCTCGGTTTACTTTACGTCAACCTTGGTCACAACCCTCCGGCTTCGAGAGATCTTTGGGATATCAAACGCGGTCAACTCACCGCGGATCAAGTTTTAAACTATCGTCCAAGCTCTGCCATGAGTACGACGTATGGAGGAACGGGGATTTCCAGCGACAACTTTCAAAGTTATCACCCGCCGCCGAAACCACCGAGCCAAGGCGGATCTCTCGCGCCCGGGCTCGGATCGTTGATTTAGAATTATGAAATGAAATGTACATAGCACATCTTGTATTACAAGCGCTTTGTTATCACGGAGCGTTCCTTTGAGATTTGACATAAATATCGACGCATCGACGCAAACAGATTTTCGTCTCCTAGTTGTTGTAGGGAGAAAGCGGGGCACGATCTCGGCTTCTACCGACGGCGGAGCGACCTGGAGACGGTTCGTACATCTTGGAACCGCGCATCGGTCGCGGCGAGTGGTGCGCGAACTGCGCCTTGGCCTCAGCAATACCTTCGCTGAGGTCGTGGCTGGCTCTAAGAATTTCGTCTTGGGCAGCCATTTCCCGAGCGGCGGCGCTGTGGAAGGTGGAGCCGTTCACAGCCGCCTTGGCGGCTGCTTGAGTTGCCGGCGAGTTGCCGGTAGAGGCTTCCAGTTGCGAATGAATCGACGCGAATTTGGATTGAATGTGTTCCATTTGTTCGAGCTCAGTCTCGAGCTTGTGTCTTCTCGTTTCGAGCGCTTGGCGAACACTCTTGACGTCAAACACAGAATCCAAGCTAATGTCAAACGCATCCTCCATCTCCGTGCGCAAGAAGGTTTGGAACTCGTTCAACAATGGCATAAGGAAAAAGCAGTTGAACTTGAGCTCGACAGACTGGACGATGTGCGCCCGAATGCCGCTGAAAATTTGTCGAACCAACATGTCCACAATATCGACGGTGACAGACTTCATCGATCTGTTCCAGAGCGTGTTCTCAACTAAATCCGTGAGGCCACAGCGCTTCAAATCCTTCTCTGTGGTGACAAGTTCGCCGTTACCGCGCTTCTTGTCGTCGCGAGCATCAACATCGTGTTCATGGGGCGCCAAAACAGTGCGCAAACCACTCTTGTTGCCGGCGTGCAACGACCACGTGACAAACGCCGTAGTCGACTTCAAATCTTCGTGGCACTTTTCTTGGCACTCCTTGACGCGCTCGTCAACAAATCTCGCGAAAGTAGCTCCAATCTTCTTCAAAAACACTTCGTGACCCGTCAAAATTCTACCTTCCTTTTGCAAGAGGTACATGGCCACCGGCAAGAGACGACGAGCGATATGAGACAATCTGAAGCCGAGTTGGTGCACAAACGGCTCAAACGTATCCTTGGCTCGCGCAATGGCGATGACGCAAGCAGTGCGAGTGTAGTTGACACCGTTATGGATTTCATCCACCCCGCAAGAGTTGATGATGTCCTCGCGAGACACTTGCGGACATTCGACAGCGTTGACAATCATGCGGAATTCCTCCATGGCACGATGGTACTGGGCGCCACCAAAGAGGCGCATCTCCGAGTTGGGAACCATTTCCGGAGCAATGCAAGGTCGGCCGTCGGCGTTGACGAACGCACCGCCTCGAATGTGTTCGTGTGCCAACGTTTCGCCGAAAATACGCGGCGGTGCCGCGAGAGTACCGCGAATGATTTCCGGAATCTTTTCCAAAAAGTGCTGGTAAAAGGATCTGCCCTTCTCCTTGAGTTGGTCTTGGTTCAAGTCATTGAGCTCCTTGACAGTCTCAGACAGCTTGCTCGACGCGATGCGATGCTCGCGTTCAAGCACTGGGACGATGGTCGGCACATTTTCCAAGTAGCGCTGTTGGAGAAGGCGCTCAAGGAAGAATCGCAACTGGCTGACGCCAACGCGGCCTCGCTCATGAGAGGAGAGGCGTCGATCCAAGCGACGCTCGAGCTCGACAATGTCGTTTTGCTCTCGCTCGAGGACAGCTTCGCGATAGTGATCGTTCGATCGGTACTGCGAATCACGAGAGAGTCCGACACGGCCAGAAGGGACCGAAGAGAAGAACGGACCACCGCCCAAGACGGTCGGCTCGAGGAGACGAGCCGGTGGATGCATAAACATCTCGACGTCTTGCGCTCTGGAGAACTGCGGAATGCGCGTATCAAACTTAGTGCTTACCATGACGGTTCGGCGAAGCTCCGGGTCGGCTTCGAGCACCATGCGTCGCGTCGTCGAGTTGGACCAGTCAGAGTTATCCTCGAGACAGAGGATGATGTAGTCTCGCTGCTGCATCTTGCTCTTGACTAAGTCCTCGACGAGTCGCGAGGACTGTTGCAAACCTTGAAACTTGCGTCCCGGGGCGGCAGAGATCAAGCCCGGGGTATCGATGATGGTCAAGTTCGGACAGTACTTGTACTCAATCTTGACGACGATATCCTTGGCCCAAAAGCCGTTTTCGTTTTCAAGACGTCTGTTTTCGCTCTCAATGTGCGCTTGAAGCTCTGGAAGCGAAAGTTCCTCCTCGCGTCCGAGAGCGTCGTCCTTGACCAAGAAGCATCGCGGCTCCACAGCCGTTGGGTTGTACTTCATGTTGATCGCGATCGGTCTTCTCGTCTTCGTACCGCCACCGACGTGGTTAAACTGGAAACCCATGAGCGCTTCGACGAGCGCGGATTTACCATCCGTCTGGTGACCGACGACGAGAATCGCCGGCGAGTCGAACGGCTTGTCAAACTCTTGCGCCATCGTGTGCAACTGAGAGTACGCCTCATACAAACGCTCGTTCGCCTTGTTGAAGAACCTCTTCGGCGAAGCCGGACCACCATCCGCGCTCTGTTGGCCGTGCGCCCAGTACGGAGGCTTTTGCTCGGTGCGCGTTTCCTCGCGTCGTCTCTCCGCCGCCGGCGCCGGCATCGCCGCCTCGTATCGTTCGTACTCGCGTTCCTGCGTCGATAAAACGATGTGTGTTTCATTACGTCGTCAGTACCTCATCTCTCGTCGTCCCCGTCGTCGTCGTCGTCGTCGTCAAAAGCCAAAACCAATCTCAAATACGCGTAGTCGTTCAAAAGTGACCGTTGAGCAGCGCACCGCGGACGCCACCGAAGACCCAAATTTCGTACGCACCTCGCTTCGCACGCTCGTCCGCGAATCCCGAACGCCGCCCTCGCGGCGACCGACGGAGATTGAGCTCTCCCCGAACGCCTTGGCGAGCCAACGATCCGCGGACGCGCCGCTTCCCGTCGGCGAACCGCTCATCTTCACTCGCGTCTCACGCGTCTCGCGTCTGTTTGCGCGTTTCGAACCGACGCGATTGTTGAACCGTTCGGGACGCGTGCGATCGTCTGCGCGCGGTGTTCGCGCCGCCGGTCGACGAGATTAAATTGTTTGCAACGCCTTCTCGCGAAGCGTGCGTCGCGCGTGCTGTGCGCGCGTCGTCGTCGGCGTGCGAGTGCGTCGCAGACTGCGGTCGGTCGAGCGACAGGGTGTGCTGTCGGTGCTTTTTCAAAAATGTCGTACTTTGTGTTTTCAAAGTCTATCCGTTTGGTTTCCTGAGTAACTTGTATAGGTGATATGTTTGTATAATATGCGCATGGTCCTTTTTGGATAACGCGCGTGCCGCGTCGGCCTGCAGAACTCGCCGACGTCGACGACGACGACGACGACGACGACGAGGGAATACATCGAGTAACCATGTCCATGACGACCACGGCCCCAACGCGCATGTTCGCGCGAAGCGCCTCGGCGCGCGCGCTCGGTCGCGGTGCGCGTAAGAGGTACGAACGAGTGAAGAGGTGATCCGGCGGGATCGAGGTTTATACGCGACTTTGGTCGTGCTGCGACCGCGTTGACGATGGACGCTGGATGCCGCGAGATGGAACGGGAGATTCGGGCGCGACGATGACTGACGAGTGTTCTTTTTCGGTTTCGTTTCTTAAAACGTAGCGGCGTTTCGGCGCGACCTGGTGCTCGATCTCGCGCGGCGACGGTGCGCGTCGCGGCGGAGTACGACTACGACTTGTTGATCATTGGCGCCGGTGTCGGTGGTCACGGTGCCGCCGTGCACGCCGTGTCTCGTGGTTTGAAGACGGCCATCATGGAGGGTGATGTCATCGGGGGTACGTGCGTGAACCGCGGTTGCGTGCCGTCCAAGGCTTTGCTCGCGGCGTCTGGTCGCGTGCGCGAGATGCGCAACGCCGAGCACTTGAGAAGCATGGGTATTGAAGTGCAAGGTGAGGTTACCTACGACCGCGAAGGCATCGCAGGCCACGCTGAACAACTCGCGACGACGATTCGCGGTAACTTGGAGCGCTCCCTCGTCGGTCTCGGTGTTGAAGTGCTCACCGGCGCGGCGAAGATTGAAGACAACCACACCGTGTCTTACGGCGCCCCAGGTACCGTGACTGGCGGCAAGGTGACGGCGAAGAACATCATCATTGCGACGGGTTCCACGCCTTTCGTGCCGCCGGGCATCGAGGTTGACCACAAGACTGTCTTCACCTCTGATGCCGGCCTCAAGCTTGACTGGGTTCCGGAATGGGTCGCCATCATCGGCTCTGGTTACATCGGCCTTGAATTCTCCGACGTCTACACCGCGCTCGGCTCTGATGTCACTTTCATCGAAGCCATGCCGAACATTATGCCGGGTTTCGACAAGGAAATCGCCAAGATGGCTGAGCGCGTGCTCATCTCGCCGCGCAACATTGACTACGTCACCAACGTCTTGGCGACTAAGGTCACTCCGGGTATCCCGGGCGAAAAGCCGGTGACCATTGAGCTCACCGATTTCAACACCAAGGAAGTCGTCGACACGATGGAAGTCGATGCTGTCTTGGTCGCGACCGGTCGCTCTCCGTACACTGATGGCCTCAACTTGCCGGCCATCAACGTCGAGACTCAGCGTGGTTTCGTCCCGGTGAACGAAAAGATGCAAGTCCTCGACAAGGATGGTAAGGTTGTTGAAGGCATGTGGTGCATCGGTGATGCCAACGGTAAGATGATGTTGGCGCACGCGGCGAGCGCCCAAGGTATTAGCGCCATTGAAAACATGTGTGGCAACGACAACACGCTCAACCACCTCTCCGTTCCGGCGGCGTGCTTCACGCACCCTGAGGTGTCCTTCGTCGGTCTGACTGAGGAGCAAGCTCGGGCGAAGGGTGAAGAGCAAGGCTTCGAAGTTGCGGTCAGAAAGACCGCATTCAAGGCTAACTCTAAGGCGCTCGCGGAGAAGGAGGGTGACGGTATGGCGAAGTTGATCTACAACCCGAAGACGGGCGAAATCTTGGGTATGTGGATCTTCGGTTTGCACGCGGCTGATTTGATTCACGAAGCTTCCAACGCTATCAGCACTGGCATGACTTTGGACGAACTCAAGTTCACCGTCCACGCGCACCCGACGTTGTCTGAAGTTATTGAATCCCTCCTCCGTGGCTCTGATGGTCACTAAATTTTTACGCCTTGAGCGCGAGAGGAGGCTCTCGTCTAGAGACTTTCGCAAGATGCGATGTCAAAAACAATTCGTATTAATACAACAAAATGGTACAAACATGCACACCGTTGCCCTCGTTCCCGTAACTAGTAAAACCCCTTCAGTTTTTCGCGCAGCTTTTCTATGTCACCGTCGAGGTCGATTTCGTCCGAGTCAAACGCGACGCTAATGGTGCGATCCGGAACGAGAGTTCCCGGAGCCCCAGGCTGGTGCGCCTTGGTCGGATCTCCAAAGTGAATGTGCCAAAGAGCCTGACCGGCGTCGCTCTCAGAGAGCCAAGACGAAATCGTCTTGACTCTATCCTTCTGAGCGCTATTCATGAAAGGCTCGGCGTCCTGCGACGACGACGGAAAAAAAATGTCGTCACGTTCCGTCAGTACTAAATCCCACGAGTCGACTCGTTCGATTATAAAAAAAGCAAGAAAACTTCGTCTCATACAATGGAATTCATTTCTCTTCAATGACTTTCAGATCCGAAAGATGGTGTTTTTGAAGGTGTATAATCATCGACGAACGGGGATGGATGGATGGACGCGTTCTCGCGCGCTCTTTTCCAAACAAGCATCACTCACCGTCAACTTTGCAAAGACTTCGATCGTCTCCCCAGACGGCACAGAACCGAATTCCTTCATGTAATCGAACACATCACACACCGCATCGTACGCCTTTTCCTCCAACCGTCTCGTCGCCAACGCCATGAACCAATTACTCGTCAACACTTCGTCTCCTCGTTCCCGTCCTTCCGACTTTACGTAATCGATCACCTCTCGAGCCAGCTCCCACTGTTCCATCCTCCCGATCCCAACCAAAACGCTCTTGTACCCGTCCAGCTCCATGTTCGATTTAACTTTGTTCAAAATAGCCTCCGCCCGGATCCCTCGCCGGTGGTTTCGAAGCAGCGCCAGCATGAGCTCGCTCAAAAACTTTTCATCCAGCCGTCGCTTCCCAACCACGTACGACCCGCCCTCGGGCTTGGACTCGGCGTAGTTTTTCCACGCCGCGCTCTCGGGCGCGCGCTGCCATTTCGCGTAATCGTCCTCGTCCGCGGTTTCCGCGGCGATGTCTATGTCGTCGAACCCGCGCGGGGCGGTCGTCGCGCGTCCGCGCGCGATGCGCGTCGTTCGACGAGCCGCCGCCACCCGAGACGCGACGAGTGAAGAAGAATTCGACGACGACGACGACGACGACGCGCGCGCGCGAGCGACGGCGACGACGCGCGACATCGTCCTCTCTCTCGTGTATTTAACGCGCCGCCGTTCGAGCGCCGGCTCTCCGACGAGGCGGTGACTGACGATCGCGCGCGCGCCGTCGATTGTTCAACGAACGATTCTCAAGTGAAGTGAAACTGTATGTTACAACTGGCATCCAAAAGTCGCTCACTCGACGCCGTCTAAAACATCCGCATCCAACGACTTTGACGACGATTCCGACTGCGTGTGATGCGTCGCGAGCGAACCCGACGAGCGCTGAAGCGCCCAGGCGAAGAGCTTCTGATCGAGCCAATCCGCCTCCTCCGCGGCGGCGTGCGCGCGTCGAATGCGGGCAAACGTCGCCCGGCTCGCGCGATCCGCCTCGGCGTAACTACTGACGTGT
>Ga0255778_10000664_pt1 | contig 31386 bp, 48 predicted proteins | sample 071ome_31_FD_179976 | JGI IMG/M metagenome (GOLD analysis project Ga0255778, IMG submission 179976) | Coastal salt marsh microbial communities from the Groves Creek Marsh, Skidaway Island, Georgia - 071405CT metaG (version 2) | ecosystem: Environmental > Aquatic > Marine > Intertidal zone >...
TCTGATACCTAAATAATAGACTAATCTAAAATGATTAGTCATTAAAGGAGATAACCATATGGAAATCTTAAACAAAATAAAGGCTTGGGCAGCAGGCCTAACAGAAGTGGGTGTAAGCCTACTCGCGTTGGGTGTTGTACTCGAAGTCTTATTCAAAGGACAGAACATTCCGTTCTGGCCAAACATTAACATCATTGCTAACATTCAAAGCATTGTGGCTAGTTTTTCAGCACAGGGTTTGGTTGGCTTGATTGCAGTTTGGGTATTATATCACATCATAACAAAGAAGTAATATAACTCAACTTAATGTGTAAGTTGTAGGGGAGTCATCTTGGCGGGCGGCTCCCCTACTTTTTTGTATTTACTTCTTGCTAGGTTTTGGATTGGATAGATAGTCTGCTTCTTCGTCAGTCACAGGCCACCAGTTACAAATATTATTCATTATAATATTCCTGCCCAGAACATTCCGTTTAGGAATAGAAATCCAGTCATTACTGAAAGCATAATCGTTAAAGGAACTGCAATGTTAAAAAAATTCTTAAGCATCAGCGTGTCCTCTCCAAAAAGCAACTTTCTTTCCTCTAAAGTAATGATCGCCTGGCTCGTATGCAGCCTTGGCTTTCTTTACTCTTTCAAGTCTTTGGATTGCACGTTTGCGTTCTTGTATTTCTTTAACACCGTCAAGCATTAGAGTTTTAGCCAACTCATAATGTCCTTGTTGTGATAGTTGTGAAGCGGCTCTTGCGTACCCAAGAGTAGCACAAGTATTTTTAAATTTTTCCCAAATTAACATATTTTTCTCCTTTGTGTGTCTGTGTTAATATCTAACTGGTTTCGTGTGGCCATAAAACCCTGGACGGACCTGCCCCCTATCCAATTCCCGCTGACGTCGTTCAAGATCATAGTGGTCAACAGAATTGCTGAGATACCTTTCAGCCCAGTCAGTAGGTTTAAAGAGGTTTTTAATTGCTTCAAGAAGTCGCATCATGCTACCTCCTTGTGTCCATAACTAGGACCATTAATTTCTCTTAGGGACGGTGCTCTACCTTTGTGGTCGAGCATAAATTGATAGGCGAATCGCCAATCTTTCTTGTATTCAGTTTGAGCCCAAGTCAATAGATCATCACGGCTAGTCTTCTTGCCGCTTTTCATCCATGACATCAGGCCACTCATAAAGTGTGCCATAATTTCTCCTTTGATGTATGGATGCTTGAGGAAAGCAATACCCCGGTCTTTTCCGGCGTCAGTAGTCTTTGCTACTGTCAATCGCTTGTAACGCATGGATTATGCGCCAGTCTTTCCTGGTGTCTGTATGTGTGTTGTAGTTGTCAGGTCCTACTGGAACGTAAGCACTTTGCACTGCAACAAACTTATTTATGCTAATATAATTGATAACTTATAAAAAGTCAACCTATTTTAGGGCATAACAGTAGTGCTATTTTAGCATGAGTGGAATACAAAAAGGTTGACACCTACAATCATACTGTTTATAATTTGTTGCAAAAAAGGTTAAATACAAATAATAACAGGATTGGATTATGAAGTTTAAAACAAGATCAATACTCCAAGAGCTTAATGAGATCGCGGAAAATAGGGACACTGAGCGATTAATTGAGAGTAGAGCCACTAACATTATTAATAGTGCTATCAATCTCATTGAGAGTATTAAAAAACGCTATGACGAAGATCTAGCAGGAGAATTGGAAAGACGTTTCATCAATTCAATTAAAGGTGCCGACCCAACTAAATTTACACGCGGCATGAAAAAGATTCAGGAATCTAAGGAACCTAAAAAGGACTAAAATGTCAGGTAACGAATTATTAAACGAAGGCGGCAACATATTCAAAACACCTGAAGGTGAGCCAGCGACTATTAGAATTAAGCAATCTGATGTTGTACCTACTTTGCAATGGTTAGAAGGTATTGTAGATCTAGAACTTACAGACAATATGCTCGGTACTACAGGCAAGAAAAGCACCAGTGGCGATCTTGATGTAGCAGTCGATTCTACTAAAATTACAAAAGGAGAGCTTGAACAAAAATTAGCAGATTACGTTAACAAAAATCATACAGGGGAAGATGTCAAGACTTGGGTTAGAAAGTCTGGGATATCAGTTCATTTTAAAACTCCAATTAATGGTGATCCAAAAAATGGTTTTGTACAAACAGATCTAATGTTTGGTGATCCTGAATGGATGAAGTTCAGTTTACAGGGAAGCGCAGAAGGCAGCAACTATAAAGGTGCTCATAGACATATATTGCTTTCCAGCATAGCGAAAACAAAAGGTATGAAATGGTCAGCTAACAATGGGTTATTAGACAGAGAAACAAACGAAGTAGTAACAAAGGATCCTAATCAGATAGCAAAAACTCTATTAGGACAAACAGCAACACCTTCGACAATCGAAAGTGTTGAGAGTATCGTAAAGTACATCATGAAACTTCCGAACTATGAAGAACTTGTTGCAGATGCTCGAGAGACTTTTGAAAAGGATGGAGTAACTCTGCCTGATGCTAAAAAAGTTGAAAGTTATCAACCAGGCAGCATTGGGTGGATGCGTTCTCTAATTGATATTGTCGATGAGAATAAAAGAAATAGATATTAGATACAGTGCCTTTGACAAGGTAGGCAAGATGCATACTATTGGAAAAGTTTACGGTAAGAAGGATTTAAATGTTCCACACGCAAAGTATGTGGACAAAACAAATAAACAAAAGAAGTTACTTAAAAAATGAGAGCATTTGAAATTATAAAAGAAGAAGACAAACCAGCACCAAAGAAAGTTGGTAGAGAGTTTGATCATTTAGAAGATCTTGTTTTTACAGATCCTTCTAAAGGTGCTTCTCGTGCAGTTCAAATACTTAAAGGACTAGAACAAGATGCTTCAGACGTTGCAGTTAAGTGGGACGGTAATCCTACAGTGTACTGGGGACGTGATGATGACGGAACATTCCGCATGGTTGGTAAGAACAACTGGGGACGTGAAGAAGGCAAGTCAAGCAGTCCTGAAGAATTAGAAAAGTTTATTTTAAGTCGCGGCAAGGCCGAAGATTGGCGTGAGAAGTTTGCTAGAGATATGGCAAACCTTTGGCCAATATTTGAAAAGGCAACTCCAACAGACTACAAAGGTTATGTGTATGGTGACCTACTATATCACCCTGGTAAAGAGTATGAGGGAGCAGATGGTTACATTAGTTTTACTCCTAACCAAACAACTTATAATGTAAAAGTAGATAGTGGTATTGGTAGACGTATCGCTAAGAGTAAGGTTGCTGTAGCAGCACACCAAGTGTATGGTTACTTCGGTGACAAGAGTGGCGAACCTATCAATGACGTAGAGCAATTTAATGGTACTGGTGATCTAGTAGTACTAGGACAGCAGTATGTTTCTAAAACTCCAGCAGTAGATGTAGACAATCTTGTAAGCATTGAAAAAGTAGCACACAGAGCTCAAAAGTCAATAAGTAGATTTTTTAGTCCTGTTCCAGGATTAAGTGATCTAGCAAATATATTCTACACATTTATTAATCAAATGAGTCGTGCTAAAAAACTAAATGAACTGTCTGTAGATGCATTTATGAATTGGCTTCAAAATTCAAAGGTTTCAGCTAATAAACAACAAAAGATTATAAATATCGCTAAGGAACAATCACAAACTATGTCAGATATATTCTATCTGGTTAGAGAGTTGATGAAAGCCAAGGACGAAGTCATTGCAGAGCTTGATGCTGCTGAAGGTGACGTAACTGCTACAACAAAGGGTAAACCCGGAGGCGAAGGTTACGTTAAGACTAAAGACAAGGTAAAACTAGTTCCTAGAGACCGCTGGACGCCTTTTAGAAGCGACTAGATCTCAAAAACACCCCAAAAACCTACCATTACTCCTGATTTTACCCGTTTTGGATAAATACATATGCTTAGAAAAAAGCCAGTCCTTGAGCAGGACTATATGATTAAGAGGAGAAAATATCATGGCAGATTTAACAAACGGTTCTGGTGTATATCAGACATATTCAAACGCAGGTGCAGGTGTTGCTGAATTAGGCGACAACTATGCTAACAAAGCTGGAAACGGCATTGCAGGCAAAACTCACCTTTTATCAGTTGCAACTGGTTCAAACATGGACGGTTGTATCAAAGAAGCACAAGCTGAAGGTTTCACAGTAGTTGGTGTTGAAGGTACATCAAACGGAGACTTCTTAGTACTACAAGGTACTGGTACTCCATCAATCACTAATGCTACATTAGAAGCAACTATTGATCAAAACCCAGCGTAAGCTAGGATATAAGTAGTACTAAAGGGCGGGGAAGAAATTTTCCGCCCTTTTTTTATGACCGGTAAATACAGTCACTATGCCAAGATATCATATTACAACCACTGTAGACATAACAAGATCTAATCCTTCAAGACAAGATACAGATCAAGTAATGATTGCACAACAAAGTAATTTTAATTCTCTAGTACAAGGCATTGGCATACGTTCAAACGTATCGTGGGATTTAGATCCTAAACGCATAGTGGATAAAAATAATGCAGTTTGGGAATGGACATTTGAAGTTGAAAGAGAAGATGTGTTTACCAAAGCTGATGATCCTGTAGGACTACTAAAAGATGATCTACAGGGCATACCTGTTATCAAAAATCTAACAAACACAGACCCTTTAAACAAACCAATTTTTATTACACTAGGTGATAAACCGAACACTTTAATAAAAAGTATCTAGATTATTCCTTTCTAATATTAATTAAATAATAGTATGGACAAACTATATTACAACGGAATTATGTTTAGCACGGTCTTCTTTATGTTGTTCGGCTTCCTATTATCCCTGTATGGCTTACACATTGATGCCCATAACATTGTTTATGTTGGTGTTGCTATAATGAGCAGTGTGTGTGCCGTGTGGTGGTTTTGGGTTATGTTTGTGATTAAAGATATGTTCTTAAGGGTTGAAAAGGCAGCAGAAAAAATGGTTGAAGTTAAGGAAGAAATAACTGGTATAAAGGCATTGATTCGTAAACTATTTTCACCCCAAGAAGATAAATAAACACATAAGGCAAACATTTAGGCTATCTATAAAAACGCATTAGGCCAACTAACGAGTTTACTAATTGCCCCAAGAGTTGGGGAGTTTTTGGAGAAAAGATGGCAACACAGCCAACAACAAGTTTGGAAAAAGAAAGTTTGGAAGCACACGTGGATCTGTGCGCCCTTCGCTACGAGCAGTTAGATAATCGTATGACTAAACTTGAAAGCAAAGTAGAACACATCCATGATGACATACTACACGGTCAGAAGTCAATGACCAAGGTTCTAATTGGAACAGCAGGCACAGTAATTGCAGCAGTTGCATCAGTTATCGTTACTATACTGCTCAAGATGTAAGCATCACAATCATTAAACGTTTAAATATAGGCCTAAGGGGCCTTTTTTTATGAGTGACGTATCCAAACGTTTTGAACAGTTAGTCAAGTCTACTTACAAGAAGTTTTTAGACCACGGAACTATATTGCCTGTTAAAACAGACAAGGGTATTCTAGTAGGTGATGTGCTTATTGAAAGTGACGGCCCTCTCAAAAACATATACAAAAAAGATAAACTGATTTACAGTGATATAAGTTTAAATGCTGTAGCCATTAAGATAGCCAATTTACTAGCCTGGAACAGTCATAAACAAGAGTGCGAGAAGCTATATAATTTAGACACTGTTTATAGTAAACACTTTAATGATAGCAAGTTTCATATTGCTGGATATCATAAAGCTACTGCAAACAAAGACGATCTTAGGGCTGATGTGCTATGGACACGCTACCAATTTGCTAAGGAAAAAGCAATTTTAGCTCGAGAGGAAGCAGAAGAATTAGCTTCTTTTGAATAAATATAAAATATACTTACTGGGATGGTAAACAATGAAAACACAAGATTTATTTAAAACTAAAGCAGAAAAGGTGAATGAATCAATTCACAAAACTTTTGGCAAGAAAATTGATTTTAGCACATTTGATGTTGCTAAATTAGAAGATGCCCGTAACAAAATTCGTACACAACTTTCACAAGTACGCAACTCATCGGGCTTTAACGAAAACCTAGAGAATGATGCTTATCATCAAGCTCAATGGATGCTAGACGCTCTTAACAAAGAACTAGCAGAAAGAGAAGAAACAGCTATTGATTCACTAGAATTAGAAGCAACTGCAAACATCCCAGAAGACGCAGAGGCAAACGGAGAAAATATGGACAAGGTCACAGAAGGTGAAGTTCAACAAGCAAGTGCAATTGTAACTGCTAAAACAATGTCAGACAAGGTTGGTAGATTTATTGAAGAACTTTCAGGATTAGAAAGTGATACACTATTACAACTAGGCGACAGTATTAGAGATGAAGTTGGTGAAGCAGAATCAAAACAATTTATCGAAGCAGCAGCACCAGCAATCCAAAACGCTATCGAAACATTAAAAGCATCACGTGAAACACTTTCAAATGCAGTTAGAGTATTAGCAGGAGAAGGTTCACCTGAGATGCTTGGTTCAGAACCAGAAGAAGGTGGCGAAACTGATATGGCAGAGCCAGCAGCAGAACCAGCAGCAGATGCAGCAGCACCAGCAGACGATTTTGCTACAGCAGAACCAGCAGCAGGCGGCATGGAAACAGCTGGACGTGAAAAGCGTGAGTCAATTGAATACCAAGGCCGTCTATTAACAACTTTAGCAGGTTAATTAAATGAAACTCGGCGAGTTCTATCATGACAAGGTAATTGCCGAGGCTATCCCGGCAATGCCAATGACATCGACTTCTTCGATGCCAGCTAAGAGTGCTCCAGCAGCACCAACACCTGCTCCAGCAGATCAAGCAAAAATGATGGCACAACAAATGGCCGATATGCAAAAGCGTAAGCAAGATTTGCAAGATCAAATTAAACAGAAACAAACTGAAATAATCGAACTTCAAAAAGAGTTGGCATCTATAAAATGAGATTTTTAGAATTTGCACCAGACCAAATGATTGATAGATACATTGTTGTGTTTAAAAATCTTATTGGAAGAGCTTCAGCTAAAAAAGTCCCACTCAAAATGAATTGGGCAGCACTCAATCAAATTTTAAAAACAAGCAGTGCTAACCTATTAGCAGACTATGAAACATTTGCATCTGTTTATGATCAAAGCCCTGCTATCCAAAATCTCGTCAAAAACTTCAATGCCAAAGAAATAGAATTCAAAGTTCCAGGTGCGCCGGATGCTGATGATAAAACTCAAGACGGTTCGGACAGTCAAGCAGAAGTAGACAAAATTGCAGCATCTGCTGCTCCTCAGCAATTAGCCCAACAATAATAATTCACTCTTGACATTCTGTGTACATTCGTGTACTATATATAATATTACTGTGAGGAAACAATGTATACACCACCGCCATTTGTAGAAAAAATAAAGTACCACGAACTCAAACAAATCAATGATCCTGTTACTAGAAAGCGTGTTTACCTCACTCCAGACGAAGAAAAATTACCTAGTGTAACAACTATTCTAAGTTCTACAAAAGATATGACCCATCTAAACGAATGGAAGAAAAGAATTGGCGAAGATGAAGCAAAACGAATTACTACAGAAGCAGCTGGTATTGGCACTGCTATGCACGGTAACTTAGAAAGATTTCTATGCGGTTTAGAAAGACAACCAGGTAATAACCATGTTCATATTCAAGCAAACAAAATGGCTGATGTTATTATTGAAAATGGTTTAAAAGATGTTAGTGAAGTTTGGGCTATGGAACAATCTTTGTATTTTCCAGGGTTGTATTCGGGTACTACAGACTTGTGCGGTGTATACAAAGGCGAGCCTGCAATTATGGACCACAAGCAAACAAATAAACCTAAAAAAGAAGAATGGGTAGAAGATTATAAACTACAACTTGTAGCATATGCTATGGCACATAATGAAGTATATGGTACAGATATTAAGCGTGGAATAGTGTTTATGTGCAGTAGAGATCTGCAATATCAACAGTTTGAAGTAACACCCGATACTTTCCCCATGTATCAAGATATGTGGCTTGCTAAATTAGAAGAATATTACAAATTATAATATTAGCATATATTATAACACAGGTCAGTTTGTTTAACCTGGATAAATACTAAAAAGATTTCAGGAGCAAATATAGTGGCCGTTGTACAGATATCTAAAATTCAAATCAGAAGAGGACAGAAGAATTCTTCTACGGGAGTTCCTCAATTAAGTTCTGCAGAACTAGCATGGGCTGTAGATACACAGGAACTATACATTGGTAACGGTTCAGTAGAAGAAGGAGCACCTTTTGTTGGTAACACTAAGGTCTTAACTGAACACGATAACATTTTAGAACTAGCATCTAGTTATAGATTTGCTTCAGACGATCCGTCTATCACTTTAAGCACAAAAAGATCACTTCTAGGAAAAATTGACGAAATCGAAGTAAGTGTTGCAGACTTTGGTGCTGTAGGAGATGGTTCTACAGACAACGTTATTGCATTTGAAAATGCACTTACACAGTTATTTAGAAACACTAATCCTACATATAAAAAAGTTCTTGTTGTTCCTAATGGTGAATATCTATTCTTGTCAGGCTTAGAAATTCCGAGCAATGCTAGAATTAGAGGTGAAACAAAAGAAGGTGCTGTATTAATACTTGATACAAACAACGTAACATTTGTTACTGACTCAGGGCAGCCTATTGCAAACTTTACAAGTAGTGATCGTCCTCAGAATATAGAAATTAGTAACTTAACATTTAAACGCAGTAGTGGATCGATTGTTTTATCAGGAATTAAAGATTCGAAATTTAAAAATGTAAGATTCCAAGGTGAGTATTCTTTAGGTGGTACAGTTAGTAGTCTTTCATTAGAAACAAGTGCTGTTTCATGGAATAACTCTTTAGTTGGAATTAAAGTTGACGACATTGAATTCGATGAGTGTGAATTCAACTACAATAGTCTTTCTATAAAATGTATTCAATCTGTGAGAACAGATACAACTATTAATTTTAAAGATTGTGATTTTTTTGTTAATGACACTTCTATGTACATTGAAGGTGTTGTTGATCAAGAAAATCTATGGAACATCAAAGATACTAAGTTTAATCAGATTGCAACACAAGCGTTTCAATCAACAAATGGTATTGGAACTAAGTTCTTAAGATGTAACTTTAAGGACTGTGGTAATGGCATTGCAACTGCTTCTAGTCCTTCATCATCGTTTATTAACTTTGGTCAAAGTAGAGATAACTTAGTTTTAGCATCTGTAAGTAATAGACAACAAGCAGCAGGTGTTGTTACTAGTGAACTTATAGACGGTATTAGCGAAGTTTATAACAGTGACTATACTGAGCTAGTAAACAAAAACTTTTCAGACATATACTTAACAGATAGTTTTAGACCAGTTGCTGTTGTTTCAGCTCTGAATAATTTTATCAACTTAAACTATATTTTAAGACTTGGCGATCATATCCGAAAAGGAAAAATTGAAATCACTATCGGTGATGACAAGTCTAAGATATCAACAAGTGATGAGTATAAGTATTCTGATGCTACTCCGACTAGTCCGGGCGGTGTAGTAATGACGAACTTTGAGTTCAAAGCTGAACTCAGAGATAACGATACAGATAGTGGCATTGAGACTGTCGTCATCTTTTATAGAAATCCTATTGCTACAGGTGCATTAGGCAATGTTTCATTTGATGTATCGTATGGTGTCTAAGTTATACAAGCAGATAACTTTTCCCTTCAAAGCCATACATACGACTGTTAGTAAAGAAAACGAGCAATTTTTTTCTTTACTTTTAGCAAATAACGACTGTATAATCTACAGATACAAGCGCAAACTCCCTTAGAGGTGTAGTTGATGTCAATTACAGGTAGCTCTGCGTCTTTCAGTAATAAATACCTCTACACACATAAGAGAGATGAGAAGTAAATGACAAAAGAAATTTTTATTACGAAACGTTCCGGCCAAAAAGAAAAACTAGATCTAGACAAAATGCACTTTGTAGTTGAGGAGGCCTGTAAAGGTTTATCCGGTGTAAGTGCATCTCAAATTGAAATGAATGCTGATTTGCAGTTTTATGACGGCATGACTACAGATGAAATACAAAACATTTTGATCCGTTCAGCAAATGATCTAATCAGTTTAGAAAATCCGAATTATCAGTATGCGGCAGCACGATTATTGCTGTACAGTTTACACAAAAAAGTATATGATCGCTATGAGCATCTCTCATTAGGACAGATCATTGATAAGAATATTGAACGTGGTGTCTATGATGCTGCGATCAAACAAAAGTATACTGCTACTGAAATCAAAAAATTAAACACATGGCTGAAACACGAACGTAATGAAGAGTTTACATATGCAGGATTAAGACAGGTAGTTGACAAATATCTTTGTCAAGATAGATCTAACGGAGATATTTTTGAAACACCTCAATTTATGTATATGATGATTGCTGCTACTCTCTTTGCTGACTATCCTAAGGAGACACGTTTAACATACGTGAAAAAATATTATGACGCGACCTCATTATTTAAAATCAACATTCCAACCCCCGTCATGGCAGGAGTCCGTACTCCTATTAGGCAGTTTGCTAGTTGTGTACTTGTTGACGTTGATGATACTCTTCCCAGTATTTTTAGTAGCAATAGTGCTATCGGTTATTACATTGCTCAAAGAGCTGGCATCGGAATTAATTCAGGCCGCATTAGGGCGATCAACTCGAAAATACGAGGTGGAGAAGTAGCACACACTGGTGTGGTTCCATTTCTAAAAGTATACGAAGCAACTGTAAGAAGCTGTACCCAGAACGGAGTACGTGGCGGTAGTGCAACTACACATTTCCCTATTTGGCATATGGAAATTGAAGACATCCTTGTGTTAAAAAATAACAAAGGTACCGAAGACAACAGAGTACGTAAGTTAGACTATTCAATTCAACTTAACAAATTATTCTACGAAAGACTTCTGAACAACTCAGAAATTACTCTTTTCTCGCCACACGAAGTTCCAGAAGTGTACGAGGCATTCTACTCAGGAAACAACATCAAGTTTAGAGAACTTTATGAAGCAGCAGAACGTAAGACTTCTATTAAAAAGAAAAAAATAAAAGCAATGGATCTATTTTCAGATCTATTGAAAGAACGTGCTGAAACAGGACGTATCTACCTAATGAACGTTGACCATGTAAACAGTCACAGTTCATTTAAAGATCCTGTTTACATGAGTAACCTATGTCAAGAAATTACACTACCAACTAAACCTATTCAACATATTGACGATGACCAAGGCGAAATTGCATTATGTATTTTAAGTGCTATTAACGTAGGCTTAATTAACAATCTAGAAGAACTAGAAAACCTATGTGACCTAGCAGTAAGAGCTTTAGAAGAAATTATTGACTATCAAGGTTATCCTGTTAAAGCAGCAGAACTATCGACTAAAGCAAGACGTTCTTTAGGTGTTGGTTATATTGGTCTTGCACACTATCTTGCAAAAAACAAAGTTAAGTATAGTGATAAGGAAGCATGGAAACTAGTACATGAACTTTCTGAAGCATTCCAATACTATCTACTTGTTGCAAGTAATGAACTTGCCAAAGAGCGTGGTGCTTGTGAGTACTATAATCGCACTAAATATTCGGACGGTATTCTTCCTATTGACACATATAAGAAAGATATTGACGAAGTATTCGGGAACAAACTGCAATATGATTGGGATGATCTTAGGAAGGATATCAAAGAGCACGGCCTACGCCACTCAACACTGTCCGCACAAATGCCATCGGAGAGTTCGTCCGTTGTGTCAAACGCAACAAACGGCATCGAGCCACCTAGAGCATTCTTGTCCATTAAGAAAAGCAAAAAAGGGCCTCTTAAACAAGTTGTTCCACAATATTCTCAATTAAAGAATTTTTATACTTTACTTTGGGATATGGAAGGCAATGAAGGTTACATTAATATTGTAGCCGCTATGCAAAAATTCTTTGATCAGTCTATCTCAGGTAACTGGTCATACAATCCATTACACTATGAAAACAATGAAGTACCAATGAGTGTAATGATGCGCGATATGCTTACAACTTACAAAATGGGTTGGAAGACATCTTATTACCAAAACACATACGACTTCAAAGGTGAGGAAGATCACATTCAACCCGAAGGTTTGGAAGATACAAAGGTTGACAGTCAAGTCAATGGTGCTACAATTAACGGTGTGAATGGCCATGTAAATGGGTATGGAGTTGCAGAAGAAACACTAACCGATAGTGAAGGTGAGTGTGAAGCCTGTAATATATAAGGATTTATGACTAAAAAGAAAGAGCAGAAGAAATTGGCAAAGACAGTATTCAACAAAAACAAAGTAGACTTTACTAAACAATATATGTTCTTTGGTGAAGATCAAAACACACAGCGTTATGATGTGTTTCGCTACCCAGAGTACGACAAACTTAACCAAACCATGCTTGGTTATTTTTGGAGACCGGAAGAAGTAAGTCTACAAAAAGATAGAGCAGACTATCAAGAATTTCGTGAAGAACAAAAACATATCTTTACATCAAACTTAAAATATCAAACACTATTAGATAGTGTACAAGGTCGCGGACCTTGTTTGGCTTTTTTGCCTTATTGCTCTAATCCAGAATTAGAAAGTTGTATTGTATGTTGGGACTTCCAAGAAACAATTCACAGTCGTTCTTATACACATATTGTTAAGAATGTTTATCCAGATCCAAGCGAAGTGTTCGACACTATTCTTGATGACAAAGAAATTATTGCACGAGCAGAATCAGTAACTAAAGAGTATGATACTTTTTATGACATTGCTAATGAGTATTTTAACAAAGGCAAAGGCAATGTATACGAAGTAAAGAAAGCATTGTACAAGGCAATGATGACTGTAAACATTCTTGAAGGTTTACGTTTCTATGTTTCATTCGCTTGTACATTTGCATTTGGCGAACTAAAACTAATGGAAGGATCTGCAAAGATTATTTCATTAATTGCACGTGATGAAGCAACGCACCTTAACCTTTCAACACATATTATCAAACATTGGATGAAGGGCGATGACGATCCTGACTTTGTTAAGATTGCCAAAGAATGCGAAGAAGAAGTTTATGATATGTGGCGCCAATGCGTTGAAGAAGAAAAGCGTTGGGCAGACTATTTGTTTACCAAAGGATCATTAGTTGGTCTTAATGCTAATCTACTTCATGCTTATGTAGAATTTATTGCTAATAAGAGATTAAAAGCACTAGGACTTAAAACAATTTACGATCGTCCGATCAACCAGAATCCTCTACCATGGACACAACATTGGTTAAGTAGTAGTGGATTGCAGGTAGCACCTCAGGAAACTGAAGTTGAGAGTTATATTGTAGGTGGTGTAAAGCAAGATGTAGAAAAGGATACTTTTAAAAACTTTACACTCTAATTTTGGATAAGTAAGAGTATGTATAAAGCACAGTTTAAAAGAAATTCGCCCTACGAGTCTTGGACAGTGTACGGCACTTATGGTTCCGAACAACAGGCTATCTCAGCCGCTTTAAGTAAAAAAAGAGCTGGAGTTATCATGGTGAGAGTCATTGATAAATCTGGCGCAACTGTTTTTTCAGGATAGGAATATGATAGAAATATACGGAAAACCAAATTGCCCTTATTGTGTAATGGCAAAAAATCTTTGTGAAACTAGAATGTTTCCATTTGAGTATAAAGAATTAGGAACAGACTACACCAAGGAAGAACTATTAGAAATGTTTCCTGGTGCTAGAACAGTTCCTCAAATTAAAGTTCACGGTAAAGTAGTTGGAGGATATCAGGAATTCAATACCTATATCGAAGACACAGGTTATAACGGAACCGGAGAATCACTATAATGTTAATTGAAACACCGTACAAGGTAGGCGATACTATTTCAATTAAGTTAACTTCGGGTGAAGAAGTTGTTGCTCGACTAGAAGAAGAAAAAGCAGACAGTGTTATATTACACAAGCCTTTAATGGTTACAGCAACACAACAAGGTCTAGGATTAGCACCTTTTATGTTTACTATTGGACCTGATGCAAAAGTTGATATTGATACAAGTAAAGTAGTTTGTATTGTTAAAACACTTGAAGAAATGTCTAAACAATATATTACAAGTACAACAGGCATTAAATTATAATGGCAGCAATTCATAGAGACACTGATCCAAGAACCTGCGGTGCATCTACCGTAGTTGCTGGACAAGGAAACGTATATTCAAATAATTTACTTGTTTCTGTGAATGCTGATCCAAACACACATGGAGGAGGCAGTCTAAGTGCTGCTTCTAGAAATGTTTTTGTTAACAACAAATTGGTTGTTAATCATTCCCCAGACGGTGCAGCACCTGATGCTCTTTGTCCACCTTTAGGAGGTGCCCATTGCGGACCTGCTACTGCTGGTGGATCTCCAAATGTCTTCGTCGGAGACTAATAAAAGAGATAACTACTACTATAACAACTAGTAGAGGTTACAATGAATCAAATAAAAAGATACATATATCTGGCAATTGGTTTTTTCTGTGTAGGTATGGCCTACATAGGAATTATTACACCAGGTATTCCTTTTTCAATCTTTCTAGTTATTGCTGCGTGGGCTTTTGCAAAAAGTTCACCAAGAATGGAAGCATGGTTGTATAACCATCCATGGTTCGGCAAGTTTTTAACAAATTGGTATAAGAAGCGTATTTTTCCTACTAAAGGCAAATATGCTATGATACTAGTTATGGCATCAACTTTAGTAGTAACTTGGTTTATGACAGAGAACATTAAGGCTATTACGTGGAGTGGTAGTTTTATGCTGTTAGTAGCTATTTGGGCTTGGAGATATCCAGGGTCAGAAGAAGAATATGATAAAAGAGTAAAAGAAGGCAAACGAATTGCGTGGTTAAAATAATATGAAATGCGAAGCCGGTGATCTAGCAAAAGTTTTATATTCTTTAAGAAAAGAGAATATCGGAAAGGTAGTCTTGGTTGAAGAATACATAGGTAATTTTAAAGCAGGGGATACATTTAACTTTAAAGGTGTTTCTTGTATGTTGCCTATTGCTGATCATTATTGGTGGATCACCGGCACCGGCATTACTAACCAATTTGGAGATACTCCAAAAGCATATATTCCGGACAGTTGGCTTGAACCACTTAGACCGGACAACGACAAACTCAAACAAGTAGAAAAGAAAGATGACAGAGTTGCAGCCTAACGCTGGAAATTTTCAAGAATACGATTACGAACAAGAACACATAGAATGTGAATGGAAAATCGTATACAAAACAAATCACTTAGTTACCTCCAAAAAAGATTGACAAAACCTAAATTAGATGCTTAAATAAGCATTGTAACGTTGAAGCTAATCAACGGCAGGCAGGACCCGGGTGCGATTCCCGGCACCTCCACCAATCACTTAAAACACATTCACAGAGTGTGCTTTGAGGGGGTGATGTAGGATCGACTGATGCAAGAGAGAACGTGGAGTTACCGGTAGGCGATGACCGTAAATCAAGCAAAACTATAAATGCAAACGAAAACTTTGCACTTGCTGCCTAATTAATTAGGTAACGGGGAGGGCACTGCCTGGCAACAGAAGTGTGCCAAATATATTCTTGATTTTTAAAACAAAAGATATATATTATTCTGTTTAATAAAAGGAGACACACAGTGGAAGGAACAAAGATTCCAGAAATTACATTTATGTATCGTGAAGGCGACGAAGCACCTGAAGACGGTGGCTGTCCAATCGGCGGAGAGTTTGTGAAAAAAACTACAACCGATCTGTTTGGAGGCAAGCGAGTAATTGTATTCTCCCTACCAGGAGCATATACACCTACTTGTTCAACTTATCAACTTCCAGGATTCGAAGAAGGTTATGAAGATTTTAAAGCACAAGGGATTGACGAGATTTACTGTTCATCAGTAAATGATGGCTTTGTAATGAATGCATGGGCATCTCATTTAGGTATTAAGAATGTTAAAGTAATTCCAGACGGTAACGGAGATCTATGCGGATCACTTGGTAAGTTCGCAGATTTCAGTGCTGTTGGTTTTGGTATGCGTTCAAAACGTTTCGCAGTTATTCTTAATGACGGAGTAGTAGAAAAGTTCTTTGAAGAACCAGATGCTACAAATGATGACCCAGATCCATACGGAGTAAGTTCTCCAGAAAATGTAATGGATTATTTGAAATCAACAAAGTTTAAATTTTTAAAAGGTCTTAAATCAGAAGCGGTAGCCGAAACAGTTTAACATCAATTAAAAATTAACCGAAAAAGGCACTCTATGTGCCTTTTTCTTTCATTATTAGTAATATGCACTGTTTTAGTGCATAACTATTAATATTAAATAAGTGAGTGGCATTTAATGCCATTTTTTTTAAAGGAAGAAAAGATGAAAAATCTAAAACTAATGTTAGCTGTTTTAGTTGTAGGCATGGTCGTTTACTTTGGTGTAACTACTGCTTATGCTGATGAAGCTAAAAACAAAACTCTTGAAGAAAGAGTTAGTGCCTTAGAAAGCAATGTTCCGAATTTACCAGATGGCTTTTTTGTCAACGGTGAGCTTGAAGGAAGATATGATGATAAGACTTACGATAGCGGCTGGGATTCAAGAGGAGAATTACAGTTCGGTATCTCAACTAATGTTGAAGAAACACTTGGCATTAATTGGGTTGGTGCTTCAGTAAACTATGATTCATATTACGAATTAGATCACACACAAGACAACACCTTGGTTGAAAAACAACTTGGATTTGGTAACGACACGGCACGTTTCTTTATTGGTGAAACAGATGCACAGAGATTAGGTTTTGCAAAAACACCTAAAATTAGTGCTCCGTTAATCTTTACTGAAACAAATTATCGTATTGATCACAGAGAAAAAACTGTCCTAGCTTTTGGTGGCTGGGAATGGGATAACGAATTTGATTTCGATTCTCACAGACTAAAGAGAGAAACTCCTTGGGGTGTTGCTCTTGGTTATGATGCAGATGGAAACGTTGGTTATGCAACTGCTACAGTTAGCCTAATGGGTTATGCTGAAGTTTCATATATGCGTATCACTGCACCAGAGAATTCAGGAAAAGGAGATCAAGAAGGTTATTCCATTGGTGGAAGTCTACACAGATTTGGTGCTCCATTAATTTGGGGTGTTGAAATGTGGGATGACAAAAACACAGGTTTAGCTAGTGATAACAGAATGGATTATGGAGTTCTATACAGCGTGAACAACAATTTGTATGTAACTGCACATAGAACAGAGAATGATGATTTAGGATATGACGGTAACTATTACGGAGTTGTATACAATATCATTAGTAAATATGATCCAGCAAAACGTCCTGATAAACAAGATGGATTAGAACTTGGTCTTTATCTACACGATAAAGAACAAACATCTGTTTACACAGGTGCCCATACTGACCACGGTCAACAAATTTTGGGTAGTATCAGATATAAATTCTAATAGTTTTTATAGAAAAAGTAGGGCCTTTTTGGCCCTATTTTTTTGGCTAAATTTCACTTGACTTTTAAGTCATTGTTTGCTATAGTATAACTATAAACACTAAAAGAAAGGCACATAATGGCACACAAAGTCAAGGCGTTCTTAGGCAGTTTAAAGGGCAAGTTAATTGCAGGAGCGATCATAATATTACTAATTCTAGTATCATTTGGTACTGGTACATTCAATCCTAATCCATACACATTAAACAAGATAGTTTACAAACTTGAAAATGCTCTGCTTGAAAGAGCAAGGAACCTAGGACTACACGAACCACAGTTTGTTTATAACTCACCCGATACATTTATTACCGCAGTCAGCCAATGCGTTGACTACTTAAACTTTACCGTGCATCAGGAACAAAGAATTCCTAAAGGAATGATCATTGCTATGGCAGGTATTGAAAGCGGTTGGGGTACGAGTAGATTTGCAACAGAAGGTAATGCACTGTTTGGTGTGAGAACCTGGGATCCAAAAGTTCCACAACTAAAACCGTTGGATCTTCCCAAGGCTAAGTTTGGTGTTAAGACCTATCCAACCAAGTGCCAAAGTGTAAAGGACGTGATAGACATTCTTAACAATCACCACGCCTACGAAGAATTTCGTTTAGAAAGGGCAAGACAGAGTGGCTTCGTTGAATCGTGGGATTATGACAGATTGGTTCCTACGGTAGCACCATGGAGCACCAACGAAAAATACGTTGCAATCATTCTTGAGCAAATCAAGGCTAGACAACTTCCATAAAAGAAAGTATACTAATATTATGAAATCGAAATACGGACCAAGATATCTCAAAGTTGATTTTATGGACATGACCAAGCATTGGGCAGTTGGTGTTCAATACAATGTCAAGGGCAGTCGAGGAGATGACTACACTATCGAATTCACTCCAAAAGGATTTACCTGTAACTGCATTGGTATGTCAATGCACGGCAAGTGCAAACACACAAAGGCAATTGCAGATCGTTGGCAGTATGCCTGTTCAGATAATTTTGTACCAGGAGTAATGTAAGATGACTATGCATCTCGAACGTGGTCTCACCACTCTCAATACACGAGTACGTAAAAAGAAACCTACTAAAGCCAAAATTGCACAATGGCAAGAACAACATCGACTTCATAACAAGCAAATGAAACGTTTAGGTATGAAAAATCATATAATGACTTTTGATGAGTATGTAAAGTATATTCACGGACAACTGAAACCTAGAACCGAATCTGTTGTTAGCACTCCATGGCATCATACAGAAAGCACATATCGTAGAGAGACTGATACAGATCGAATTCCAAGTTATGTTTCCAAGGGAGGCTTTGAACCTTGCACCAAAAAAGAACCTATGGTGTATACTGGAGAACGACGACTTGTAGGTATTGCAACCATGCACAAAAGTAACATGGTTCCTATCTTTGCAGATGACGATGATAAGACAGGTAAGAAGCAGGCAACTGAAATTGCAACTATGAGGCGGAACTAAACTGCTATGTTTTTGATAATATTCTGTAATCTAAATAAAGGATGTACAAAATAATGAGATTCTTATCCCTCGCAATTGTATTGGTAACACTTTCGATATCATTAACCGTTGCACAAACAGCCAAAAGCAATACCAAGATGGAAGGCAAGGATGCCGAATTATTAAGTGAACTATACAGTTCGGAAAGCCATCCACAGGAATATTGTTTGGCTCAAAACATATATTACGAATCAAGAACTGACAATCTAGCAGGAAAGGCTGCTGTTGCTGATGTTGTTCTAAATCGTGTGGCTATGAAAAAGTATCCTTCAACAGTATGTGAAGTAGTACGCGAAGGACCAATTTCCAAATGGCACAAAGAACAGTCTGGCAAGGAAGTTCCGATACGTGATCGATGCCAGTTCAGTTGGTACTGCGATGGTAAACCGGATGATAATCCAACCGGAGACGAATGGCGTAAGGCACAGGAACTTGCATACAGAATGCTCAATCAGGACTACCTAAGAGGCATTTCGGAAGGTGCCACACACTATCACGCAACCTATGTTGATCCAAAATGGAATAAGAGAATGCATCTTGTTGGAAGAATTGGACTTCATATCTTCTACGTTGAACGTTAATCATTTTGGTAAAATTAGAGTTGACAACAGTATTGAACTGTAATATACTGTGAATGTATTAATAAACACACAAGAAAGGTGTAATATGAAAAAGGCAATGATAAAGGCAGTAGCAATCGCAGGCATATTAAGTTTGCTTGGCGCTTGTTCAAGTATGAAAACAATCGACGTTCGTGAAACAAAGGCCAACCCAAATTGGTATATGGATTGCGAACAAATTGGTTCAGAAGGTTTCTTGTTCTGGAAAGATGACTATGCTTATGCGTGTGGTATGGGCGAAAGTCGTTACGAACAAGCATCTGAATCGCAGGCGTATGCATTCGCAGTAAAAGGTTTTGCTGAAAGAATCAACGGCACTGTAAACTCTAAAACAGTTGTAGACATCCAAGGTGATAAGCGTCTTGATCAAACAAGAGTAGAACATCTTGTAAAAGATACGACTATTAGAGAGCATCTTGAAGTTAAAAAATATTCTTATGAGTTGGCTTCTACAGGAAGAGTACACACATACGTAAGGATCAAGATGCCGTTAGAAGTATTTGATAGACTAATCCAAGAATCTAAACAGGTGCAATAATGTTTAGGCTCGCCATAGTAGTGGCAGGGCTTGTGTTTCTTGGTGGTTGTGCTAGTACTCAAACACAGGTAGTCGCAGAGAAACCGCAGTACTGTCATACATCAGAAGATATTCTTCTTAAAGACGGTGAAACTGTTAGCAGTGTCACTAGAGTAGAATGTACAGACGATGATATCAAAAAACTATTTCAAGTAAAAAGTGGGATGGCTCCTAACTGTGGAGAGTTCCTATACTGGATGAAGATTGGAGGATACGATGTTCAAAGGAAAGGTGTCAGCTGTCAAAGGCCTGATGGTTCTTGGGAAATCGTTAATACTGGCGTTAGCTATTAGTTCTAACGCATTAGCAAATGATATATTCCAACCTAAGTTCTTTGAATATAGTTCTAACAATGTTGTTAGCCGAATGCTCGAGTTCGGCTTTGGGTGGGGCAAGAAACTTAATGAAAGTGAAAAAAGCGCCTACTACCAAAGCATTGTTCATGCAGTAGAAGTTGCAGAAAACGGTCAAAGAGTAAACTGGTACAAAGGCAACGCAAGTGGCTATTCTGTACCTGTAATGACCTGGCCGACTGGTTCGGGTTATTGTAGACGCATACACCTTAGTGTAACAGCGTTTAACAAGAATCGATCAATGGCTGCAACAGCGTGTCATAATAATGTGACTAGTAATTGGACGTGGTATACCGATAAATAATTAACTATGATATTTGGAATAATAACATTATTATCAGCACTTACGATTAGTGCTATCGCGATCTACTACAGTGTTGCAGGTTTAGCGGCTATATTTGCTGCGGCTGTTATTCCTATTATTGTTATGGGTGTTGCACTTGAAGTAGGTAAACTAGTTACAGCAGTATGGCTTCACAGATATTGGGATCGTGCTGTATGGTGGATGCGAACATATTTGTCATTAGCAGTTCTTGTGCTAATGTTTATTACAAGCATGGGTATCTTTGGATTCCTGTCAAAGGCACACATCGAACAAACAAGCATGAGTCAGGAACAAGTTGCTCTTATTGACACACTAAACGACAAAGAAACAAGGGCACAGGCTAAGATTGATAGATGGCGTGGCGAACTTGATCGCTTGATGAAGGGTGAAGATGTTCGTGTGGATGGACTTGTTGAAAAAGAACAAGACGGTTTAGATAAAATTTATGCTCGTATCAAGCAGGAAAAAGATGCCTTTAGAGCAGATGCTAAGTTTGAAATAGAACAGCAACAATTAAGAATTAAACAAGCACAGGACAGACGTGATGCAGAAATAGCCGCGGCTGAGAAAAAGTTTGAAGGAACATTTGGCGGAAGTAAACAATACGAAGAAGCAGTTAAGAAAGCAAAAGACAACGAATTAAGTGTGGCTTCAAGAGCACAGGCAGAGATATTAAAAATCAATACCAAGTTAGATGAAGACCTTGCTAAGATTGATTCTAAATATGCTAAAGATATTGCAGACTATAATAAACGTATCAATGACCTGCGTAATCAGGCAAATAACAAAACTGTAGATATTGATAAAAGAATAGCAGAACTTGAAGGGTTTATTGCTACTGAACAAAAATCAATCGACGATGTTCGTGAAGAAAAATTTGGATACGAAAAAGAATATCGTAAACTAGAAGCAGAGGTAGGTCCTATTAAGTATATTGCTGAATTCATCTATGGTGAACAAGCAGATACTAATCTACTAGAAGCGGCTGTTAGATGGGTAATCATTATAATCATATTTGTGTTCGACCCACTTGCTGTATTGTTGCTGATTGCAAGCCAATACACATTTAATTGGTATCGACAGGACAAGGGCGGTAGTTTGCCGGGAAAGTCCGATCCAGATCCTAGTCCAGAACCGCAACCTCCATACACTGACGAAGATTGGGACGAAGCTCATCGAATGAACGAAGAGTTTGATAAAGCCCAACAATCAGAACCTGCAATTTCAAAAAAAAAGGAAGGACAATATCTCCTATGGAGTGATATAGATCCTGACGTTAATGAGGAGAGCGATGATGAGCTGGTTTACAAGAAGAAAACCGACCAGGAAGGGACCACCCTCGGAACAGCCCAATCCACAGAAAAAGTAGATCCAAATCAATTGGCATTGGATTTTGACAAGGAGCCTGAAGAGGTTCCGGGCAATGATTTGGAAAAATGGAATGAATGGGTAGAGGCTGCAAACAAGGCGGCTGCTGAAGAACCCGAAGACGAAGAAGACGAAGAAGATGATGAAGAATTTTGGAATAGTCTAACAGATGAAGAACGTGAGGCTATGCGTCTTTGGAAAGCAGAGAATGATCGAAACAGTTTAAAGTATCAAAGAAAACTTTATAGAAAAGGACAAATAGACGAATATCCTTGGATGAAGTATTTGAGACCTCAGCCTGATTATGAAACTGAAAACAAATTTAAAATTATGCCTGAACTTGAAACAGAGCTTAAAGGTAAACCACAATACACAGAAATTGTTGACGATACAGAAAATTTAAAAAAAAAGAAAGAATATCTAAATTGGATAGAAAAAGAAGGCAAAGAACAAATCAAAAAAACGAAAGAGATAGAAAAGTAGGCTATATACAAAACGAAGAACAAACACAGAATAGTATTTGGCAAAAATTAAAAAGTAGGCAATATGAATAATAAAATTACAATGGTCACTTCTCCGGACGATATACTACAAGACGGGTTCAGAATATTAACATACGGTCTAACTCCAGATCAATCAAACCTGCTAAGTACTGCATTATTAAAAACCAACAAGCCACACATTATTGTTTACATTGATAATGGACAAAATGATGATCAATGGGTACTTGACAAAAAAGCAAAATCAAGTATAATATATTTTAATGCAGAATCATTTAATCAAACAATGGTAGGATACTTGGCAGCACAACCTAATTCATATTACTTTGGTAACTTGCCTAGTATATCAAATGCAAACATCAACAAACTCAATAGCATAGATGCTATTGAAAAAACTATGGAGGACTGAGCTAAAACAGATGAAACAATACAATAGAAATAGACCAACTAACAACTGGCAACAAAGACCATTTAATAACGATAGAAGGAAACCTAATCCTAATCAAGAAAATAGATCACCACAAGGATTAGCAGTATATCTTAGAGATGGCGAAGATATTAACAAAGCAATTAGAAAACTAAAAAAGAAAATTGAAAGAGCAGGCATTCTAAAAGAATTAAGAGATAGGCAACATTATGTGAAGCCTAGCGAAAAAAGAAGAAAGGCAAAGAAGGCAGGTATTATGCGTTGGAAGAAAAAACAACGTGAAGCAGAAATGATGAGATAATAGTTCTTGACCTATTAGAAAAAATCTGCTATAATACACACATACACTTAGAAAGGCATTTTAATGAAAACCGATATCATGATTGATTTAGAGACGCTCGATGTGCGTCCGAGTGCAGCAATTCTTACAATAGGTGCTGTTAGATTTGACCCGTTTGGAAATGATGTACAAAATCCAGATGCAGACAAATTTTATGTTAAAGTTGATATCGACAGTTGTGATAAGTTAGGTCTAACAACAAGCTCAGATACATTAGACTGGTGGTCTAAACAAAGCAAAGAAGCACAAAACGAAGCCTTCAGCACAGAAGGTAGAATTCATATCTACGAAGCAATGACTCAACTGTATAAATTCTGTTGGGGCGCCAAACGTATATGGAGCCATGGAGCAGGATTTGATGTTGTTATTTGCGAATATATTTTTAATAAGATTGGCAAAGCCTGTCCTTGGCAATTCTGGGAAGTGCGAGATACTAGAACACTATTCGACCTAGGTATTAATCCGCATCGTCCTCCAGTACTTAAACACCACGCCTTAGAAGATGCTTGGAATCAAGCAGTTGGTGTACAAAACGTAATAAACACACTAAGAACTAGTACCACATTCGGCGGGTCACTAATTCAACCATATGCAAAAACGAGGTAGTAATGAGAATAGATCAAGATATTAAACTAGACTATAAAGACGTCTTGTTTAAGCCAAAACGTTCAACGCTAACATCAAGACGTGATGTAGATTTAAAAAGACAATTCCGCTTTTATAATAGTGGTAAAGAATGGGAAGGTGTTCCTATTATGGCTAGTAATATGGATGGCGTTGGCACATTTACTATGGCTAGAGTATTACAAGATCATAAAATGATAACTGTACTACGCAAACACTATACACTCGATGATTGGAAAACAGCAATCGGTAGTGGAGTTAAGATGAAGTATCTTGCAGTTTGCACAGGAACAGGAGTTATCTGGGACGAGAACGCACAAGATTTTGCAACTATGAAAGCAGTATTAAAGATGTATCCAGACATTCCTTTTATCTGTGTTGATGTTGCAAATGGATATCATGAGAACTATGCAGATTTTATTGGAAGACTTCGTGATCAATATCCAGACAAAACAATTATTGCTGGTAATGTTATTACAGCAGAAATGACAGAAGAACTTATTCTTAAAGGTGCTGATATTGTTAAGTGCGGCATTGGTCCAGGATCAGTGTGTACAACACGACTAATGACAGGCGTAGGTGTACCACAATTATCAGGCATCATTGAATGTGCTGATGCAGCCAACGGAGTAGGCGGACATATTATAGCAGATGGTGGTTGCGTCTACCCAGGTGATGTAGCAAAAGCATTTGGTGCTGGAGCACACTTTGTTATGTTAGGCGGTATGTTAGCCGGACATGATGAAGCAGAAGGTGACATTGTAGACGGACACGTAGAATTCTATGGAATGAGTTCAAACGCTGCTATGGCAAAACACGGATCGCGTAAAGACGGATACCGTGGTGCCGAGGGCAAGGTTGTACGCATTCCTTATAGAGGTCCTGTAGAACACACACTTACTGAAATCCTTGGAGGTGTTAGAAGTGCGTGTACATACATAGGTGCTAAACGTATAAAAGATATGCCTAAATGTACTACATTTGTACGTTGCTATCAAAACGTTAATCCTGTGTTTAATCAATTTAATGCATAAATTGGATAAAATAGGACTTGTAATTTGTCAATTAGTAACTATATAATTACTAGTATGATAAATACTTTTGAACAAACGCCAAATGGGTTTGTTCGAATAACTTGCTTAATAAGGAGGAAATAACTATGACAAGCAAATCTCTATCTATCTTTAATCAACTAAGACCCGTAACTGTAGGGTTTGATCCGATCTTTGATCGTTTCGAAAGAATGTTCGATGACGACTTCTTTACAAACGGCAGTAACGGAGTTAACTATCCACCATACAATATCGTAAAAACAGGTGACTACACCTACGATATCGAAGTGGCTTTAGCTGGCTTTGCAAAAGACGACATTGACGTACAATACGAAGATGGTATTGTTACTATCAAGTCAGTGCATCAAAAAGCTGAAGACGCAGAAAGCAATGGTACAATTTACAGAGGTATCTCTAAGAGACACTTTACTAAGTCGTTTACTATTGCCGACGATGTGGAGGTTAAAGGTGCTGAACTTAAAGATGGTTTATTGAAAATTGCATTGGAAAGAATTATTCCAGAAAGCAAAAAGCCAAGAACTATCGAGGTTAAGTAAATTAGGTAGTGGGGGGAAACCCCCACTATTTTTCGGAGAGGAAATAGATGAGTACTGGGACAGACATAAAGATAGACGAAAAGATCAAAGTTAATGTCGATCCTCCAAAGTTATGGAAAGTTATTTTCCTTAATGATAATGTCACACCAATGGACTTGGTGATTGATATCCTTACAGGAATTTTCAGACATCAGGCTGAAAGAGCAAAAGAAATTACACTAGAAATACACAATTCAGGAAGTGGCGTTGCAGGAATTTATTCATTTGAAATAGCTGAAGAACTAGCAGTACAAGCAACAAACACCGCTCGCCAAAACGGATCCCCATTAAAAATCCAAGTTGAAGAAGAATAATACTTTCCTGAAATAAGTACAGCATAAGGAAAGAATATTATGAATCTAAAAGAACTAACTTGGGAACATCACAAAAACGCAGAAAGACAAGAGTTTGTCAAAGTATTAATGGGCGGAGACATTGATAAAGAGCTTTATGCTCGTTATCTTTACAACCAGTTTCCGTGTTATGAAATACTTGAAGTTATGTCTAATCAACATAGACTATTTGAAAACTTTCCTGAGATTTTAAGATGTAAACTTATATTACAAGACTTTCTAGAATTATGGCCTTCAGATAAAAATCCACCTGAAGTTTGTGAAAGCACAAAGAAATACATCATGCACATGAAAAGTATTATGGATGATCCAAAGAAATTAATGGCACACATCTATGTTAGACATATGGGTGATCTAAGTGGTGGACAAATGATTGCAAAGAAAGTTCCGGGAGAAGGTAGATACTATAAGTTTGAAGGCGATGTAAAAGAATTAAAAGAAAAAGTCAGAGCACAATGTTCTGATGATATGGCAGAAGAAGCAAAGTTATGTTTTGATTTTGCAACAGATCTGTTTAAGGATATGATGCAATATGTCACAAAGTAGTATTATATGGGATAAACTGATACAGTGCAAAGATGAAATCATCGACATATTTGAAAGCAATGGCACAGAGATTCAAGAACCAGGTATGGCCCATTTTAATACTAGTGACGGTGGTTGGATTAATAGAGTATGGGCTAATGATCATGTTCGTAGAGCTCATATAGATGTAGTTGATGCCAGAGACACAAAAGGTCTTTGGATGATGCACGTATGTTGTTTTCCGGTCTTATCTAATGATGCACCTATATACGGCTTTGATGTTATTGCTGGTAAAAACAAAATGACAGGTGCATTCCATGATTTCAGTGCAAGTTCTAATCTTGAACATCCTATGATACAAGGATACTTTGATGCAGTAGCAGACTTTGTACCCGAGAAGCAGCGTGAACTTCCTGAGTGGGCAAAGAACATTTTTACAGAAAAGATGATTGCTGCCGGCAATGTAAGCAGTGAAGAAGAAGCAACAGCAATAGTTGATCTAGCACTTAGTAATCTAAAAGCGTATTTCAAAGAAGTACCACAATATACAGGATTCGGTGACACAACATTAGTTGCAGCCGCACAAAACTATTACTGTCATAATCAGCAACAGAATCCACACACACCGCGTGTAATGAAGAGTTTAGGCTTAAATGAAGCAGATGTAGACAAGTTCTGTACAGATATGCTATTTCCAAAACTGGCATAAATACTGTACTATGAGAGCATTTGAATTTTATACCAAAAAAGTCTTTGAAAATGTCGCTGTTGAAAATACTCCTAAAAGCATTGAAGGAGCGATAGCACTTAATGTTGCATTGGATAAAGCAATAGAGATCGCAAAGAAAAAACAAACTCCAAAGAATTTTAAACCAATTACTCCTCCATCACAACAAAATCAACCAGAACGACTTGTTGCAAGTTTGGATGAAGCAAAACAAGATTACAAGAGTCTTATAGCAGATGCACAGAAGGATCTAAAGGCATTAGAAAAATTACTTCCGCCAGCATCACCAGAAAGTGCAAAAATTCTAGAAAATTTCAAGAAAAAAATTGTAGAACTGGAAAAACTACACAATGAAGAATTAAAGTCTACTGCTGCTGAAACAGAAAAGAACGTATTAAAAAACATTAAAACAGCAAAAAAAGAATTAGCAACCAAGATTAAACAATTAGTTGCAAAAGCAGAAGGATTAAGTCCTGACTCTAACTTTGAAAAAACAGTGTTCGACAAGGTTCAAAAAGGCATAGAGGATATGCTTAAATCACAAGTTGATGCACTTGAAGAAGACGATGCCGAAGATGCACAATCTATCAATGCTATGCTTGATCAGGGTATCGCTGGAAACATTATACAGATGTCAAAATTAGTAACCACAGATAGAGGAAATATTTTTGAATACATCAATCCGGAACTTGATCCTAAAGTAAGAGCAACATTTGACAAGATTAAAAGAGATGTAATGAAATTTGTTCCACCTTCTAAAGGAAGTGGTAACTATGGACCTGCTGAAGTATTTCTTGCTATGTTCGGAAACCCAGCCAAGAAAGCAGGAACCGCCGGAGACCTCATTGTTGGCAAGGAAAAGTTTGAACTCAAGGGTTCAGGATTCAAGACCTATGATGAAGAAAAGAAATCAGGAACAGGATTATACGGTGCGAGGCTTGGAGCAAAGGCAGTTAACAGTGCAGACGTAGCATGGGAAGATTTTAATAACGAACTTATGAAAATTGATCCAACCCTGCAGAAAACTAACACTTCAAAAGAAAGCAAAATTAATCCTAAAACTAAAAAAGAAACTTGGGCACAGAACAAAGCAACTCCGGGGTATCTAAACTGGTTAAGTCCTACATTCAATAAAGATTCTGGAAAAACTGAATTTAAGAAAGCCAGTCGATTTAACTTTAATGCATCTGGTGTCAAGATGTTAAACGATGAAATACTCGGACCTAAGAGCGACAAGGCAAAGACTACTAACCTATTAAAGGCTATACTGCCTAAATTAATCAAAGGCGTACAGAAAATAGAAGGTTATAATGAAAAGGTAGAATCCATTGTGGCAGATGATGGCACAATAGATTTTGATCAATTTAACAAAGTCTATGGCGGATTGGCCTATTCTTCCTATCAATCAGGACAGGACAAGATAGGGAAGATCATGCTTATAAACGGACACAGTGGAAACTATGTAATCGTTAATGGTCCTCAGGAACTACAGGATAGAATTGCTGATGGAACTATTAAGGTTGCCGGTGGCATGACCTGGAACGACGATCAACAAAAAGCCACTGCTCAGTTCGCCGTCCAATAATCCCCATACTTAACTGCGCATAAAATAAACAGCGCATATCATTTTCATCCAAAACTCCGGTAAATACAACTGGGATAATATGAATTCCGGGAGCGAATCGGATGAATAAATTAAGTATAATAATCATAGGGTTTTTGGCACTGGCAGGCACTGCCTCTGCTGATACCCTTACCTTTGACTTTAAGAATCCCTCATTCTCTGGACAGGGCTACTCAAACCACGTCTTGGCAATAGAGCAACTACAGGCCAACAGAAAACAAGCACTAAAGGAAGAAGCAGAAGCCAAGGAAAGAGAGGCTGAAAGAGAAGCAGCCAACACAACACTGGCAAAATTCTTGAACAACGTGGAGTCAAGAATCTACGCCAACATATCCAAGCAGTTGGTTGACAATATGTTTGCCAATGACGGATCAACATCAGGCACCGCAGAAATCGAAGGTGCGACTATCTATTGGATCAAGGACACAACTGCTGACACAATCACGGTTCAAATCACTGAGGCAGATGGAACATTTACTGAATTAACGGTTCCACTCACAGGATTTGGATTCTAAGGGAGACGCAGTGTTTAGGACAGCAGTAGCGATAGTAATGGCAATAGCACTCTCAGGATGTGCAGCCACCATGAAAAAGGAAGACTGGTCCAAGCCAGAGCTCGCACGTTCTCCTATTCAGAACACGCTTGATACGGTTCCGCATCTTGACGGACCAAAGATAACCATAGCGGTTTACAAGTTCGACGACAAGACGGGACAGCGCAAACCAAACGAAAAGTTTTCACAACTGAGTTCAGCAATCACACAGGGTTCGGAAGTGTGGGTAATCAACGCACTAAAGGAAGTGGGTGGCGGAACTTGGTTCATAGTAGTAGAAAGGGCAGGACTGGATAATCTAGTAAAAGAAAGGCAATTGATAAAAAGCACAAGGGACGTTTATGAGGGAGAACAGGCACCAAAATTAAAACCATTAGTATTTGCTGGTTTGCTCATTGAGGGCGGCGTGGTAGGTTACGAAAGCAATATCGAGAGTGGAGGAGCAGGCGCTCGCTACTTTGGTATTGGAGCCAACACGCAGTATAGGGTGGATCAGGTAACGGTGGCTATGCGAGTCGTGAGTGTGCAGACGGGAGAAGTGTTGCTGACCTCAGCAACTGAGAAGCGAATCGCAAGTTACAAGTCTGGAGCAGACGTCTTTAGGTTCCTGGACCTTGGCACCAAGGCTTTGGAGATAGAAGCCGGTAGTGCCGTGAATGAACCTGTCAATTATGCTGTTCGCACTGCAATCGAAGCAGCGGTAGTTGACTTAATACAGCAGGGAGAACAAAAGAAGATCTGGAAGTTCAAGGGCAAGAAGGATGAACAACCAGAAGTAAAAATAAATGACAATAAGGGAGCGAACGATGAATAAGCGTTTTTCATACTACATCGTCCTTATAATGTCTATGTTACTATTCTTGACTCCGACGTATGCGAATGACATCTACATACAACAATCGGGCGATGGTTTGGACTTGGATATTACACAGGACGGACAGGACAACGTAATCGGAACGTCTGGAGCCAATATGGTTATCCAGGGTGACGATATGACGTTTTCCATAACACAAACTGGAAGCAGCAACACCATAGCAGCAACAATCAAGGGCGCCAACTACACTGGAACCTGGGCATTCACTGGTAGTTCAAACTCAGTGGATTTAACCTGTTCAAGCAGTGCGAGTGGTAACTGTGAAACTGTAACCCTAAACATTACCACGACTGGTGATGATAACGATTACACTTTCTCCATTGGTAACACTGCTGATGCTGATAGTGCAACAATTGCATTTACCGTAACTGGTGACAACAACATCATCAATTCAACTGTTGATGGACAGGCAGCAGCATTGAGCGTAACACTTGACAACAGTGCTTCACTATCCACAAACAGTGCTAACAGTGATGAGGGTGTTGCGATCACGACAACGCAAACTGGAGATGGTGACATCAATGGTCACGGTATAACGCTGGACGTAACTGGCGGTGGTGGAACCATAGACATCACACAGAGTGGTATCTATGATAACAAGGTTGATCTTACCATCAGTGGTGATAACTTTGACGTTGACATAACACAGAGCGACTAATATGCGCTGGCTGTTAGTCATAATATTTGCCCTCCTGACTTCGCCTTCTTATGCCAAGATCGGTGATGTCATACAGCAGGTGGGTGTGACTGACATTGAACGAAAGGACGGTTCCAAGTTCGAGAAGGTTGACAAGAACTTTGGCGTGGAAAGTTATGACACGGTAAAGACCAAGAACGGCAGGACCGCAATACAGTTTGTCGATGAAACTCGCGTAGATGTTACGGAGAATTCAAAA
>Ga0255778_10000666_pt1 | contig 31319 bp, 19 predicted proteins | sample 071ome_31_FD_179976 | JGI IMG/M metagenome (GOLD analysis project Ga0255778, IMG submission 179976) | Coastal salt marsh microbial communities from the Groves Creek Marsh, Skidaway Island, Georgia - 071405CT metaG (version 2) | ecosystem: Environmental > Aquatic > Marine > Intertidal zone >...
GTCGTCGTCGTCGTCGTCGTCGTCGTCGTCGGTTCTGTTCGGTTCTGTTCTGTTCTGTTCTGTTCGGTTCCAACAGGTGGAAAAGTGTCGTCTCAGGGTGACTCGACGTTCTCTGCGGGTGACGTTGTGCGTGAAGAACATCGATATCGATGTCGGTGTTCACGAGATTGAGGTCGCGCCCTTTCAGGTGATTAAAGAGCGCCGTCGCTTCGCGTCATAGATTCGTGTCGACGCATTCGCGATAGATTCCGATCCAGCGTCGTCGTTGTCGTCGTCGTCGAGGTTGTCGACGGATGGATGGATGGATGGATGGATGGATGGATGGATGGATGGATGGATGGATGGACGTTGTGTGATTTGTAACGCACAAAAAAACGCACGCACGACGCACGACGGACGGACGACGCGACGCGACGCGACGCGACACAACGCGACGACGGATGACGGATGACGGTGACGCGGAAGTTTTCGATATTCGCGCGAACGCTTCGAGAAACGCTCCCGAGCGTGGATGATGCGCTGAGCGGGGACGGAACGGGGGAGCTTGGACGGCGCGGGGAGGACGCGGGCGAGGACGGGCGACGGGAGGAGGCGGATGTGGAGAGACGCGCGAGACGGTTGAGGGCGAGACTCGTCGATGAAGTCGTTCGTGGTGGTGGTGGTGGGAATAAAAGTGGTGGTGGTGGAGATGATACACGTGTTCGTCGTGAGGTGGGTGCGATGGGTGGTGGTGATGATGGTGGTGATGTGGTGGATGTGGAACGCGCGCGCGCGACGCGTTTGGGCGAGGCGTTACGCGCGGCTTCAGAGGAAGGGAGGAAGAGCGATGTGGAGAGAATGCAAGCGGTGTGCGCGCTCATTTTAGAGATTTGTGCGGAAATTTTAAAACCAGTGGAGCGAAAAGACGCTGGGAGGGATCCGATGCCGCCTCTCGGGACGCACGTCATTCGAAGAATTGAAGACGCCGATGACGCCGATCGCAGCGTGTATTTTCAAGAGCAATGTTCGTATAAATTCGACACAGTACGAACGGCGGATCACTTTATCGACGGTGAGCGTCAGCGCGTGTACGCGAGCGTTAAATTACAAGCGCTACCACGCGTCGAAATGTCGGGAGCGGTGATGACAGTGTACTTGGAGCCGCCGCCAAAGTTTGAAGCAGAGGAGCGCGAATCGTCGCCGCGGGAAGGATGCTTTGTCGAAATAGGGGGCATGTCGGGACACCCCGATTATTTGAGAAGGAACGAAAACCAACGCGACGGCGGTGAAATATACGAGTTTAATCTCCCCAATATTCGCTTGTGTGGGTTGGCGCGCAAGCATCCCGTAGGTGAACTCGACGGGGAGATTGTGATTTCGTGCGCTAAAACGAAATTGATGGCGACGTTAAAATTTCGGAAATTTGACGTCGAAGAACTGAGTGTTCCGTTTCGCAACATCGTCAGCGGCTCAATCGTGCGAAAGCATAGGAAATCGCCCGAATGTCTCATACTCGGTACGTGGGACACGCGGGTGATGATGAATAATTTATCGAATGACGCCGCCGACGCCGCCGAGACTCTCTTTGAGTTTTCAGACGCGAGCGCACCGCCGTTCACCACTGCGACTGGATATCGTTCATTAGCGCGCGTGTTTCGTCACCCCGCGCAAATGTCAAACAGAAAACTCTGGCAATGTATCGTCGAGGCGATGCGCGCGGCGGATTTAAACGAGCCAGAGCGTTCAGTCGTGCGCGAATTGCTCGATGACGCGTCTCCGGGAACTGTCGAAATGATGGAAAAACAAGTGCGCATGACGTACGAGATGGCGATCGTCACGGCGGATAGTCTTCCAGCGGACGCACCTCCACCTTTGCCGAGATTTTGGTTCCCGCAAAGAGGAGGAAACGAGGAGATGGTGTGAGTAAATCGAAAACGGGCGGCGTTATACTCTAAACAACGACATTTTTGTATTACACAAATCTCAAGAGTCTCACGGCGAAACGTCCCTCTTTTCTCGCCGGTACAATCTCCTTCACCTCGACGCGTCCTTTTCCCCGACACGAAATAATATCACCTGGCTTCAAATCCATTTTACCCTTGGTGCACTCTTTCCAGTTCACCTTGACGTCTCCCGAATCGACAAAGGCGCTAAATTTTCCTCGCGACATTCGAAACCCGGCGCTGCCGAGCGCGTCCAATCGCGTGCTCGCCTCTGAAGTTTGAATCTCTTCCACCTTTGGCTCTGGCACCTTTAGCTCCTTTGCCTCCACCTCCTTCGCCTCCACCTTAACTGTCCTCACCGATGTGAGCGCCCCGGAGAGAAACTCACACATTTCGGGCGTGCATAAGACATCCGCTCCGCGCTCTCCGCTCACTACAATGTCGCCGACTCGGTCGCGCGAGATTCCCGTTCCGAGTATCGCCCCTAAAAAATCCCGATGCGTCGCTGGGTCAAACATAAAGTTCCCACTCACCCTCAAAACGCGCACGCTCTGTCGCAACTCGTCCTCGTCAACGGTATCCGATCGACAAATCATCGCTCTTCGGCGTTCCGCCGCTGCGAAACCGCCCCACGACCGCACCACAACTTCATCTCCACACACAGCGCGCACGGCGCTCTCCACGCTCGCCATGCACCCGGGATCGACGAACTCAATCACTTCCGCGCTCCAGCGATCGCGCGCGCGTTCGGCACGTTCAACCGCGCGGCGAACGACGTCGCGGTGTTCGGGGTCGGCATGTTTGAGCACTTTATCGACGTCAGCCGCTTGGGCGGTGTTCGGCGCGGTGTTTGAAGAGCGGTAACGACGCATTCGCGTTGGGATGCCGCGCGCGATGGGACGTATCGCGGTGGCGACTCGCATGGCGCGCATGCGTGCGTGAAAGACGACGACGACGACGACAGGTGCGCGTGCTGAGGTCTGAAGTTGTTTGCGTTCTGTTTCTACCCGCCTCTTCTATCCATTGAAATTGACAACGCGTTACAAATATTCAATATAGTGATGTCACGGCGCGGTGTTTAGTCGAACGACGCAATCGTACACCTCGGCACCGAGACGCTTGGCGTTGATTTCGCTCTTCACCATGGCGAGGGTGAGAACGTCGACGCCGGTGGACATGTAGGACGCGGCGTTCCAGTTGGATTCGAGCGAGCGACCCATTCCGTCTAAAACGACCAACCAGTCTTCGTTCGCGGTGTTCGCGCCTCTGACGTAGGATTCGAGCTCGGTGGACACTCGAGTAAAGTCGAGGAGTGTGGATGTGGCGCCAGAAGGAAGACAGGTGATTCGACCGGCGTCGACGAGGGAGCGGAGGTCAGCGTCGGATTTAGCGCAGTTTGAGACGAACCGACTCAACTCGTCGTAAGTGATGTCATTCAGCGCCGCCGTGCTGTTTGCCACGAGCGCCACGGACGTATCCGCGGAATTTGAGGATAAATATCGCGCCAGGAGCACCATGCCCATGGTGTCTGCCCCGGCGTTGTCGCAGAAAATCAACACTCTCTTCCAAGGCGCGTCATGGAGACGAGCGTCGATTTGCTCAAAGCTATCGAATTTCCAACCAGTCGACGGTCTCAAAACTTTCTCTTGAGCCTTGGCGAACGTCGCAAAGAGTTGACTCGCGTCCAAGTTGAATCGTTTACTCTCCTCCGGAAAGTCGCACTGGGCTTGCTCTTCGTCGCAAAACGCGACGTTTTGCACTGCCGCCGCCGCGCCCGCGTCAAACAAGTTACCCGCGAGCGCCGCCTCCACGACAAGCTTGAGTTTTGCCCGTGAATCAGCCGCATTATCGATCGCCTTACACATCTCTGGATACAACGCCAAGCAAATCTCATTCTCATTGCTCTTTAAACCCAGAAACATATCCTCCAATCCGCAGGATCGCAACAGGCGTTCCTTCTCCTCAACCATATCCATCAGCGTATCTCCCTTACCGCTCGTGCTCGCCACCCCGGTATCGCTCTCAATCGCCGCCAACAAGTACTCCTCGTAAAGCTTTTCGAATACCCGGTACTTATCCGTGTATCCAGCGTCAGCGTTCAGAAACGTGCGCGTACGCTCCGCGTTGGCCACGTGACTAGGAAACTGTCCAAGCAAAAGCTCAACCCACGCCGCCCTGGCGTCGCGCGACGTCTCGCACGCGTCGCACACTCCAGGGGACACGTGTGAGTACGTCCTTTCACCGCTCAGTAGCGGTAACGCCGCTGTTTTAGGCGAAGAATCGGCGTCGACAGTCGTGTTCAGAGCGAACCGCGTTATCCGTCTCTCGGCTAGGTCGAGACGCTGGCGACGCTCAGAGCGGCGGTCGACGCGCGAGGCGATAGACGGGGCGAATGCTTGCCATGTCTGCGCGCGCATGATGGTGGTGGTGGTCGTCGTGCGTCCGGGCGGACGAGTGGTCGTCTCGACTGGGTGTGAGGGTGGTGTAGGTGGCTTGGCGTGAGGGTGGTGTAGGCTTGGCCTGTTTTACAAATGGTACAGTCATTGTTGTGTGCATGGATCGACGATTCAACCTATTCGAGCGCGCCGATGACGGAGTGAATCACTACGCGCTTCAAAGTAATGGCGAGAATGGCTGCAACGAGCGCCCAAGCGGTGTTATCGAGCTGGCGTTTGGTCTTGGCGAGCTCCTCCGCTCGCGTCGACTGACGCCTCTCGCGCTCCTCACGTCTCGCAGTTTGTCTCTCCTCTTGTCGTCGAAGAACGACGTCGGGGGTGACGGGTCGAGGGGATTCATCCAAAACGACGGGTCGCTCGGTGCGTTCGGCGTTCGACGCCGTTTCGGTGGATGGTGCGAATTCTTCCGAGCGCAACGGCGCCGGGACGGCGATGGGTTGCTCGGCTACCAAATGTTCGCCTCTCGGCGTCGGTGAGCGCATTTCCGCGCGCGTCGAATGCATTCGACGTTCATTCGAAACATCTGCAACGTTCACCTCTGAGCGAGCCTCTTCTGCGCTCACCGTCGCCGTGTTCGATCCTGAAGGCCTCGCTTCGTTGGCGTCCTTTTCAGATTTGAGTTCCCTCTCCATGACGCGATCCATTCTGGCCAACATTCCAGCGTGCACGCTCGCACTGAGGGCGCGTCTCTCGTCGTTACCGTGCGTGAACGTCGGTTCAGTCGCTCTCCAGCTCTTCTCCGCCAGTTCTCTGCGAACTTCATCGCTCCAATCCAACGAACCGACGGCGCCTTCCGGTGGCGTCGGAAAGAAGGCTCGTATCGCCGTCAACGCCGCCCGGATCGACCAGCTCGGCTGCCACTGCTTTGGATGATGCTGCGAAATGCTCAAACAGATCTTCGTGTTCGTCTCAAACCGCCCGTTGGCCGTCAACAGCATGAAACTCGGCGGTTTGAACGGATACTCTGGCGGAAGAATGATTCTCCCGTGATAGATCCCGCGCTCGAACGCCGTCCCGGGCGGTCCAAACACCGCAAAGTGCCACTCAAAAATGTCCTCCTCGGACGCCCGCGCGATGAAGGGATTATCCAAATCTCTCTCCGCCTCTCTCAACTCTCGCATCTCGCGCAGAATGCGTTTCACAGATGGTGAAGACGCATTAAATGACACCGCTGGTGCTGGTGCGCTTCCCGTCGTCGTTTCACCGCCGCCGGCGTCCCCGGCTGCGTCATCGATCGCACCCCCGACCGTCGTCGTCGTCGTCGTTGTCATCGTCGTCTCGCGCGCGTCGCCTTCCCCCGAACCGTCTTCGTGGCGATGCATCGTCGGCGTCAAGGAATGGTGTCGTCTTCGTCACACCGTGACTCCGAGACCGAGACGACAAAAACCTTTCACGCGTCGGTCGACGTCTCGCGATGCCCGCCTCTGACGACGACGCCGGCGCTCCCGCTGGGACACACCCGTCCGCGCCCCCACCATTTGCCGTCGGGGACATCGTCCGTGGAAAGACGCGTTCCGTGCGCGGTTTCGGTGTCTTTGTGCGCATCGATGGGTGGTCCCGAGACGGTCTCGTGCACCGCGATAACGTCGGTGGGGAGGCGACGTTCGGCCGCGATGACGACGAGGAGTCGATCCAGCACGCGTTGGAGTACTTTTTTCCCGTCGGGAGCGCGGTGTGGGCCAAGGTGGTGCGGATGCGGGAGGATGAGCGGCGTCGTGGAGAGTGGCTAGTGAGTTTGGATGCGAGCGTCGTTGACCAGGAGACTGGGATAGATTTGGACCCGATCGGGGCGAAGATGGATGCGAAAAAGTTTGTGGATCGGCGCGGGGATCGGCGAGATGGACCGAGGTTCAGTGGTGATGGGCGAGATGGCGACAGGGAACGCGATGGACCGCCAGTGTCGCATCCAGAGTTGCATAAAGTGTATAAAGCGCGAGTGGCGCGCATCAAAGCGGTGGGCGTATTTGTGGATATTAAAGGATTTCGACGCGGTGGGCTCGTGCATAGGACGCAGATTTCGCAGTATTTGGACGTCCCGAGAGATACAGAAGATGAAGAAAAAGAGGCGATAATCTCTGGGATTGTCGCGGAGGGAGACGAAGTGTACGTGAAAGTGGTGGATGTCGAAAAAGTGGACGGAGCGCCGCCGCGAGTGAGTTTGTCGATGAAGAGCGTCGATCAAGGGAACGGTGAGGATCTTGATCCGAATAATTTGAGCTACGACCCGCCGTTTAGAGGCGGAGGGCGGGCTGAGCAGAGCTATCGACCCGTCGGTGCAGACGCCGGGGAGAAGGTGAACGCGGGAGCCATCAAATGGGGACATCACGCGGGCGACGTTAAACAGTACGGAAGCGGCGGTAAGAGCTACGATCTGTTACTCGATGACGACGTCGACGGCGACCTCGAGGAAGGCGAAGCTCAGGGTGGGGGTGCGGCGGGCATGAAATTCGGATCGAGTGATTTTGTGTCGAGGCTTCGCGCGACGGGAGGTTCGCCAACGGAGCTTCGCGATCGCACAAGAGATGACAAGCGCAGAAAGGAGAAGAAGGAAAAGAAGGAAAAGAAGAGCAAGAGACGCAAAAAGTACTCGAGTAGAAAACGTAACAGACGCGATTACTCGAGCGATTCGAGTTCGTACAGTCGATCGCGCAGTCGCTCTCCTAGACGAAGACACCGCGATTACGATTAATATAAATGTCTGTCGTTAATAAATTGAATCATAGTTCCTTCTTCTTCTTGTTTGACGACGACGACGACTTGGTTTTCTTCTTCTTCTTTTGTTTCTTCGGCTTCACCGCGACGTCTTCCTCTTTCGCAGAGTCGTCATCGCCGTCGTCTTCAGTCTTTGCTTCATTCTCCTCGATTGTATTTTCATCCTCTTCGGTGAAATCAACCGAATCGTCGCACTCTGGACTCACCGTGCGACACAAAAACTCCTCCACGTTCCCGGAATCCACTCTATCCTCATACACCGCGCTCTGCAACGCATCCTCAGTCTCTTCAATCAATCGGGCGCAATACCCGGTGATATCCGCGCGCATCGCTTTCGCTCGAGGACCTATTATTTTCTGGCCGCTGTTTCGTTTCGGTACCCGCCAAATCCCCCGTGCTTCATCCAGTTGCAACGTCTTCACCGACCCCGCGTCGTCGTCGCACACCCCTTCCAGAATTTCGATGAAACGAAGCTCGGATACTTTATACGAGATGCGTTTCCCGTACCGCTTCCCGGATGAGTCCAACCGTCCGCGCATGTCGACGACTTTTTGCGACGCGTGTTCGGAATCTTGTGAGAGCTTTTTGGAGAGTTCCTTGGCGACGGCTCGACACGCGCTGCATTTACCTTCGATGGCGTTCGCGTAGGGCATCGCCGCGATTCCGAAGATGATGAGAAGGATCGATGCGCTGCGCGCGAATCGCGACGCTGACGCGCGCCGCATGGTTACAAGCGCGTGGTACACTGACGTTTTGTGTGGACTTGGATTACGTGGGTGACACCGCCGACGGGTTGGCGCGCACGGATGACTTAGAATCGCGATCGGGCGCGATGCGCAGAGTGAGTATTATAGAGGAATACAATTGGTTTCTATGATTCGTCTGCGCTTGGTTTTTTACAATTCGTTGGTGTCGGAGCGCGAGACAGGGTGACTAATATTGTGCGCAATACATTTTTTCGTAGCGGCAGCGAACCGCGCGAGCGGGCGTGCCAATCGCTCAGACTGCGATGAGTTTCACCCGCGATTGTCAGCTTCTTGTCGCTTTTTTAGCGCTTGCCGCGCGCGGAATTGCCGTTGGAGTTTAACGACGACGAGGAATACGCTCATCGAAATCGGCTTGCCATCGGCGCCATAAATCTCTTTGTCTTCATCTTCTTGCGCGAGTTCTATCTCGCGCAAGCTCAAACCGAGATCTTCTTCTGCAGGTTCAGAGAGTTGGCGAACGATAGCGGCGCGTCGACGAACCTTCCTTTGAAGTTTGAGCAAGGATGAACGCTTCGCAGAGCGCTTATCCGCCTCGAGCTCCATGCGCACTTCGCGCGGGAGATAATTCACATCGACGCCCATAGCCTTGGCTGTGAGAGCCTGAATGAGATCGGTGTAGTGGATAAATTTTGAACCGGCTTGCAAATTCAACGCGCGCACAAAGGTCAGCATGGTGAGATCCGTTACCCGTTTGCCATTGAGACCGAGCGGTGGCTTTGTCAATAAAATGGTGTTTCGAACATCCTCGATGGCGATGAAACCGGTGAGATCGGGGTCAAATTTTTTCCACACTTGTCGGAAGTTTTTGACGTGCTGGGGCTTGACTTGTTGATTCTCTTCTTCTTTTCGACTCATCGCGTAGTTGTCGAGAACAACGGCGACGAGAAGGTTCAAAATGACGAACGAGGACAAGGAGACAAAGCTCACAAAGTACGCCCAAGCGCCGTAGGTTCCGCAGCATTCGCCGAGCAAGCAGTCTGCATCTTTACTGCAGTTTTCCTGATTCATGCAGTCATACATGATCTCTTGCCAGCCTTCTCCAGTCATACATCGGAAGAGCGTCACCAGGGCGTTGCCAACCGTCCTGAAATTCGTCTGACGGTTGAGTGCTTCTCCAAAAGCTATGCGTCCAAATACTTGGACGCCGAGGATAGCGTATACGTAGAGCATCAGAGACAACAATAGCGCGACGTTTCCAAGAGCTGGAATGGTGAGCATCAATGTTTGAAACAAAGTGTTCAACGCCTTCCACTTCCGTACCATTCGGAACGCGCGGCAAATACGCATGGCGCGAAACGCGCTCGAACCCGTACCAGAAGAGAAAATCGCTCCAGCGATGGAGAAGATTACGATAACGAAGTCGAAGGTGTTCCAACTCGAGCTGAAATAATTCGATGGGTAAAATGCACCGAGCTTCAGAACAGCTTCCAGGGTAAATATGGCGGTGAAAACGTAGTTCAGAATCTCGAGCACGTTCTCCTTGGCTTCAGAGTCGGAATCCGTTTCGAGCATCAAAATGATGGTGTTGAAAATAATGCACGCCATGATGACTTTATCAAAGGCCTGATGGGTGACGAAGGACAACAGCTTCTTACGCCAGGACTCTTTTGGCTTCTTCATGAAGAATGATCCACTTGGCGCAAACTGTCGCTTTCTTTGCTGGGCGACCCACTTTGCTTGCGATTCGCTCATAATCGTGCGAGACATGGAAGTCGTCGATAACTTCAAAAAGTTATCAATGACGATACCGATGCACATGTTCAGTAAGAAAAAGTTCGACAGGACGATAAATACGATGAAATACCACGCCGCGATGTCTGTTCCTGCAGCATCTACAGCGTTGAACATTGTCACCGTCCAACCTTCGCCCGACGTTGTCTCAAACAGGGTGAGCATGGCTCTTGGGAAGCTATCGAAATTACTGTCTGCACTCGACCATTCTCGAGCCACATAAGTCGTAGACAAAAAGGTTCCTGTGCAATCTAACTCAATAGACTTGCTGCTATCGTTGCATGTGGATGTTATAACATCCCACGTGCGCGAGAGAGTGACATTTGTCCACGAGTCGACGCAATCAACTTGCGTCAAGACTTCTGGGTCAGAGCAAGTCTTGAATTTTCCCATGAATAAGGACATCCCAGCGATGGCAAAGATGAGCCAAACAATCATTGAGACGATGAGTACGTACGCCAGACTTGGTAAGGACGCTAGAATAGCGTTGATCACCACCTTGAGTCCTTGAACGCGGCCAAGGAGTCGCAACGGTCGTAAAACGCGCAACGTTCGGAGCGCCCGAACCCAGCTCAAACTAGTTCCCGAACCGAGGCAAATCCCTAAGATACACACGACTACAATCGCCCCATCCAAAGCATTCCATGGATTCTTCATGTAAGAGTGTTTATCTTTGTTGTACATTCCAAGTGCAATCCATTTGAGCACTAATTCGAGCGCAAATATGGACGTGAACACATAGTCAGCGATGTCCATTCGCCGCGCAAATGATCGATCTTCGATCGCTTTTGGAGTTTCAAAAGCCATGGTTATACTCGACGCTATGATGATCAACAGAATAAAGTAATCAAAGAGTCTATCATCGACTACCTTGAAGCAGAACTGTCTGAATCGGTTGTGTGCAGGGAGCGTGCCAAACACACTTTTGCCGGTGAACTTTTCGAGTGGAATCGGACTGGCAGCACCAGATCTCGACTTTGCTTCGAGAAGCCGTGCGGGATTCAGGGTGACATCGTTTGCGACCGCCTCCTCCATTGTCTGTTTCACTCTTTGGAGACGTAGGTCTTCTGCTCTAGCCGCGTCTTTCCTTCGTTCTCTCTTGAGCAACTCATCGGCTAGCCTTGCAAACTTTTGCGCCACCGGAGTTGCTTCCTTCATGCTTCCATTCGAACTGACCGACGCGCGACTTTGTACGCTATCTTGCTTTGACAACGCGCTACCCATCATGCCAAACAAGTTTCGTTTGCGTTCCATCTTACTCTCCTCAATAGCTTCCGTGAGAGTGTCTTTTCGGTTGTCAAAGTTGCTCAACAGAATCGCAATGAGGGAGTTCAAGATGATGAAATCTCCGAACACGAGAACAATCACGAAGTACACAATGGCGGCAGTCGCTGTGGTGTACATTGTGTCATACATGACCAGGGGCCAATCTTCATGAGTGATCACCTGGACTACGGTGATCAAGGCGGTATTGAAATTGTCAAAGTGAGATCTTGGAGTCTCGTCAAGCTCGCAGTAGCGCCCGCCAAAGAGTTGCATCCCTATCAGTGCAAAAATGACGACGAATAAACAGAGAATGACGACGAAACTTCGCAAATCTTTAATAGTTTTCCACATGGTCGAGAGAGTACTTTGCAGAGATTTCCAGCTTCGAATGAGCTTTAGAATTCTCAAAATTCGGAAAGTACGGAGCACCGTGAAGCGAGACGTCCCGATACCGTTCAGTCCCAGCTCGATTACCGAGATAATGACAATCGCTGCATCCAACCAATTCATTCTGTCTTCCACATATCCCCGTAGCCCCAGACCCGCGAGTTTTAGCACCATTTCAAGCATGAAGATGATGGTGAAAATAAGATTGAAAATTTCGAGGACTTCAGAGTACTTGTCCGACATGCCATCATACTCCATAGCAAGGCACAATGTATTGGCGACAATGCTCGCGGTGATCAGTGTAAAGAACAGATCAGACTCGACGAACATCTTTGCCAGAGATTGAGTACGATCCTTGAAACTCACGATACGCTCCTTGACCTTGTTCCACCATGAGAAGCTATCCGTCAGCTCACACGTCGAGATGGTTGCCACTATGTCTTCAGAGTTCGCGCTGGTAGATCGCGCGAGTGAATTTCTCCTCGACACCTGTCTCGATCCAGCGTTTTTCAGTTCAGTAACAATGCTTTCGTCGTACACCATCGTCACGATAGCGAGAGCCAAGTTAAGAATAACGAATGAACCGAGGAAGATGACTGGGATGAACCACACAACGGCCGCCGGTGATACGGCATCAATGAGGTTCAACATCGCAGGTGACCAATATTCCAACGTAACGCCCTGGAACATCACGACCCACGCCCACCAGACTGTGTCGAAACTCATGAAACCATAGTTTGGGTTTTCGTACTCGAGGCATTCCTGGCCCGTCGAGCAGTGATATGCGCCATTCTGGCCCTCACCGCAAACTTGATCAGAGTTGGGTGACAATAACACAGCGTCTCCGGAATCACGTTTTATACACTTGAGCCATTCCTGAGCCGAGTAGCTCTCGCACGGCACGGTGCTAGGAAGCACGTCGTAACAACGATTTTTGAGCGCCCCGCTAAAAAACTGCACTCCCACAATCCCGAAAATGCAGAAAAACAACATGAAGAAAACCATCACGTTTGCTAAAAGAGGGAAAGCCGTCAGCATCGTCGCGATCAGCAATCTCAAAGACGGAAACATGCTGATCGTACGAAGTGGACGAAGGATTCTCACCACTCTAAGGGTGGAAATGTTCGAACCAACTTCCAACGGAAGGACTGCGATGATGGAAATGACGACTATGCAAAAATCCAACACGTTCCAGGCATCTCGCATATACTCATCACCCGTCGACCCACGCTTTCCAACGACACCGAATGCGATCATCTTCAACACAGCCTCTATGGAGAACAAGACGGTAAAGACAACCTCGCTCTTTTCCACCACTTCATTCCTCCAGCCTTCGCTGCTGTACTGTCCGCATCCGCGTCCATCGAGTCGATTGGGCTCAACGAGGCACATAAACACCGTATTCACGGCGATTATGCCTAAAACTACGTAATCAAACCATGACTTCTCCACCAGGCGCACGCATAATTTCCTAAACGGTTGATCGCGCGGGAAAAAGAAGAAACTCTTCTCCGCGTACACTCTCCGTTGAGCGATTCCCTGTCCAACTTCCACGTCCGAGTCTGATTCAGCGCTCGCCATGAGCTGTTTCGCCGTATGAACGCTCCTGGCGCTCTCGACGGCACGATTTCTGTAACGACCGCTCTTCGTGTGTTGTCCCAGGAAATGAAACAAAGAAATCGTGTTCGTGCTTGGCTCGACGGCGTCGGCGTCGGCGCCAACCCTCGCTCCCAGCCCCGGCCCCACCTCCGCCTCTGACGCGCTCCAATCGCCAAGCTCGCTCAATGACGCATCGCTATCGTAATCGCTCCGCGTTCCCGCTATGTCTTCATCCCTCTCACTCTCTTCTTCCGACTCAAAATCACCACTTCTAAACGAGTCCCCGACGAGCTCATTGAGCGTTCTCGCTCGCGCTGTCGCTGAGCTCTCCCCGCTTACCGACGACCCATCCCTCGCCGCGAACGCCCGCACGTTCACGCGCTCCGCCGCCGCCCTAGATCCACTCACCGACGGATCCGTCGACATCGCGTTCGCCTCTCCGTCGTCTTCCATCGGCGCGTTCGAATGCGTTGGTTGCGATGGCCACACGCAGCTCTGCAATCGTCAACACACCGTCGGACGACCGATTCGAACACCGACCGCGCGCTCCACGCGCGCGGGTTCTACCGACGACCGAGCGCCCAGGCGGATGAGACGACACGGGGGGGAGGGGTCCTACCCGCCCGTCCGTCCGTCCTTCCTTCGACGCGCGGGAACCTCTGAAGACGCCGATCGTGTAATCGTCATCGTTCAACGCTGCGATTTAATATGTATAGGTAAACAGTGAAAACTCATCGATTTCTGTAACAACCGGGTGCAATCACCCACGACAGAAGCAGACGCCCGGACGCGCGCAGAACGTGAATGCGGGTCCGAACGACGCCGCCGTCGACGCCGAATGCGCGATCGTCGTCGCCGACGTCCACGTCGTGGGGCGTCGGCGATCGCACGCCGCACGGAGGGCGACGTTTGGAGGAAGCAATCATGGCGACGGGTGCGAATGCGTTTTTGGAATTGTCGCTCGTGAAACTCTGCGGGGCGCACGCGGCGGTGGAGATCGGAAGCCTGGCGCCGGTGGTGGAACGACGGAGGAGGTCGTTGATGGCGCGGATGGATCTCGCGGGGTCTGAGAGGCGACGGACGGGCGATGTGGGGTCGATCGTTGGGACTTCGGGGGCGAGCGGAGGAGAGGTGGGAAGCGGCGTCGGAGCCAGTGGGGAGCGAGCGAGGGAGGTGGTGAGGATCGCGTGGGATCCATCGAACCCGTACGCACCGACGTTTGAGGATATTTTAAAGGTGTTTTGGGAGTCCCACGATCCGACGCACGTCCCGATCGATGACGCGCACGCGTCAGTGGTGTATTACGAAAACGAGTTGCAAAGAGAGCTCGCCGAGCGGCAGGTGGAGCGGAAGATTGAAGAGCTCGCTGGCGAGGTTTTGACTCGAGTAGAGAACGCGTTGGAGTACGTATTTCACGCGGCACCGGAGAGATTGCAGCGGCGGTTGGTCAGAGCGAGTGAGGATCGCTCTTGGCACGGGAGTAATGAACGCAAACCGAGCGCGAGTCTCAGCGAAATCTCAGCAAAGACGCCGTGGTACGGATGCAGCGCGAGCGAAATGTACGTCGGCGGGATGAATTCCGTGAGAACAGCTCGTGTCGAGGGTCACGACTTGATTTCGAAAATAGCAAACGCCATCGTTTGGCTCATCGAATGGATTAAAGTCGTGACAGTTCACGCGGCGGCGGCGATTGTACGCTCACAGTCGCGATGATACAATGATGTACGTGAAAGTTGCAGTGTCAGTAATAATATGAGCTATGTTGTGTCTGTTTTCTGTTACACCTTTCGTCTAAGTTGTTAGTGTTTAAACGGCAGTCGCGCGTATCTGTTCGAGCTTCTTGAGAATCTCGCTCGGCGTGCGATCCATGTCCTCTGCGATTCGTCTTTGCACTTCAGACGGAAGCGCGCCGTATTGTTCACACAAGTCACCGTCGATCACATTCTTCACCGGTGCGTAGTAAGATCTAAACGCCATGTGATCGCGCCCGACAATGGATGGCGACTCTTGTCGCATGTGCATTTCCAAGTGAGTAAAGAATTCAATCTCTCCCCGAGTCGCGAAAGGAACGAGGCAACCAATTCCACCCATCATCGTCGCGTAAATGACGAGTTCCGTTCCTCCGGGTTGCAACGCACCCTTGGTGAGCGCACAAACAGTTTCGCCAACAAAGGTTTGCGCCGGAGTCTCAGTCTTGTTCGGCGCGCCATTGAGAGCGCCTTGGTAGACATTCTTACCGCCAGTGGGATCGTCATCCATCTCCTCGCTTAAATCTTTCGGAAGACGGTTGATGAAGATGTTGCCAAACTTATCAGCCCCAGCGAGGGTGTCGTAATCAAGAGGGACGGTGGCAGTCATGTATCTCGGCTTGCTATCGTCGGCAAAGACGTACATGCTTCCCTCATCCACCTTGTACTTGACGAAGTGAACAGACTCTTGCACGTCGCCAACGTAAATTCTATCTCCCGCAGCGTGCAACGTCGTGATAAAGTTCGGGAAGTTGCGATTCTCAACCTTTCTCAACAGCTTCTTCTTACCGTGGTCATACAGACGTAACGAGTTGTTCACGCCTGCGAGTAAGTGACCCTTGTATCCGCACAACGCGCCGACGGGTCCATCCGTCGGCGTCGAGTGAACCAAGCTCAACGTTTTCCCATCGGTACCGTATCTGTACAAATGGATGAATCCGCCGTCGCAATCACGAGGGGCAAACGTGAGGTTGACCGCGGTACCGACAGCCAGGAAAAGCTCGTTGGGTCCCGTGAGGTACACGTGACTCAGACTAATGGCGGCTTCATTTTTCGCGAGCTCGAGCGTAAAGGTTGACTTCGCCTCCTTTGGATCGATGATTCTAACGCACGCAGCCCAAGATCCAGGGGAGCTCTTGGGCGCGCCAAACTGTTCAACTGGAGTCATTTGCGCTCCGTCGTCTTCCTCACCATCAGCCTCTGCTTGCGCTTCATCCGCGGGAACTGCTTCAGGACCCTCTCGCTCGGCAATCGGCACTGTGCACTGATCGCTCTCAATGACAGCAATCATGCGCGTGTCCGGGTTCGCACTCATAGCGCGCGGAGTGTAGCGAAGCTTGAGAGTCGTCTGGTTAAAGTTTTCGCCGAGACGCTCGACGCTCGCGATGCGCAGCGTTTGGTTGGAAATGGCGACGACGCCCTCCGGGCATTGCTCGCTGCTGAAGGCGCACATTTCCTCAATCGGCACGTACGAAATAGGCGCGAGAACAAACGTGCCCTTCTCCGCGTAGCCAAGCCATGGTCTAGTTGACAAAGCAACAATGGCCGGCGAACCTCGAACACTCGTGCGCACGAGCTTGGGCGCTCGTGAGCCCAGGAAGCGCATTCGCGTGTCGCTGAGCTGTCCAGACACCGAATCAATGGTGCAACGCATCAACACACCGTTCGCCATACCAACGTTGAGCAACAATTCACCTTGAGAAGACTCGGTACCAGCCGTCTGAAGGATCATCAAACTCGCCGGAGTGGAGTTCTTCAGCGCTTGAACTGCCAATGTCTGAAGGCAGTCATCTGGGTTCAAGCTCATCACGCGCACGGTTCCGTCGTACGAGCCCATGGCGAGGAATCTATTTCTCAGGGCGCCTTCGGGCACGGGACCGATATCCAAGCACGCGATGTCGCCCGTCGTTTCGAGCTTCTCAACTTCGATGAGCTGTCCGACGGCATCGAGTTCAAAGTAGATGACTTCACCTCCAGTCAACGCGATGACAACTTGCTTGCTGTTGCACGTGCACTTGGAAATTTGCTTGCGACCGGGCGTTCGCCACTCGTTGATGCGCTTATCCGTCTTGATGTGACGTAATCCACCCGGATGGATTTGCAACAAGGAATCATCACTCATCAGCGAGACTTGAAGAGTCGGCGACGTGCCCAAAATACCGCTGTCGTGCACCTCGGACACTGTTTCACCTATCGAAAGTACTAACGTCGCGTTCAAGAAGGAAACGATAATGTAAGAGTCGTATTCTTCTGACGCACTCTTCTTGACAGTAAATACCGCGTTCGGTTGACCTGGAAGAGGGCTCATTGCGAGCTCACTCATGGCGATGCCTTGACGCAAAATACGCATTGATGAGCGTGCTCCGGTGCCACACAGCGTGTATAGCTGCGGCATTTCCTCCTCCGTCAAGTTGTGAGCCTGCATGTCTAAAACAGGGCACAAGCTGTCTATGGTATCGATCGGGTAGAGGTTCGTCAACGGCCTCGGATCGAAAAAGACGGGTTCATAACCCTCCTCGGTCTCCATGAGGTTGGCAGAGCTGCTCTCCACCGTGTCGTCATCACCGATACCTGCGAATTGGTACAACGCGTGGTTGCCAAACTCGCTCGCAGCGAACAAGAAACCAGTTTTTAACACGCACATACTAACACACGGCGGAATGGTATCGAAGTATTTGACCTTGACCTCTTGAACCTTGTCACCCTTGTAGTCGATGGAGAGCTTGTAAATGTCTCCGTATTCAGACTGCGCGAGGAAGAAGAACGAGTTTTTCGATCTGTGGCTCGCCGAGGAAACGATCAACACTCCCCGATCCGCCGCCAAGGAGTTTCGACGCGGGATCACGGCTCGAACCTCTTCGTGGTTCTGGTGTCTGTAAATGACAAAGTTTTCGCAGCATACCAAAACGCCTCCCGGTCCGTCGCTACCACCCGGCACGGCGATCAAATGGCTGGCGCCGTTATCGATCGGTTCGCTCCACTTGCGAACGACGTGGTTCAATCCTAAATCGAGCTCATAGTACGTCAAATGCTTTTGAGCTTCCGCGACAGCTTCGCCTGTGCTGTCCACGTCGGCGTCGCCGTAGTCGAGTTCAATTGACGCAAAAATGGGGTTGTCCAAACCGCAATCCAAAGCCGCCATGTGGAACACAATGGTGTGCGACTTGTTCGCTTCGAGCGGAGACGAAATCGTCAAGTTTGCCTCGTTATCTCTGTTGAGCACGTACACGAGCTTGTTCTTCTCAATTGCCCCGAGACAAATTGCCCTCCCTTTTGGGTCGGCGCACAAAAACTGCCCCGGCACGATTCTCCTGCACCCAGACTTGCCGAACGTCTCCTGGTGCACCTTGACGAACACATTCTTCTCCTTATCAAACTGCAATATCACCACCCTTCCGCTATCTGAACCGACGACGACGTAATCCCTATTTGCCCCGGTGAGCCTAAACGTCGAGATCGATCGAACGATCCCAAACGCCTCGACGCTGCAGACCGTCTGCACCCTCCCCGTCTCGTCCGGTCTCAGCAGCTCGATCGTCTTATTCCTCGCCACGACGATCTCCTGCGCCTTGGGTGCCGAAAAGTTCCCGTACACCGCCGCGTTTATTCCTCCCGATTTTTGCAGCGTGAGCGAGTACAAGTGCACCATGATTCGCGAAAGAATAAATGGATGAGTGTATGAACGCGCGACGACGACAAAGACGACGACGACGGTTCCTCCCCTACGTATACAAACACTCCCGCTGCGATTCAATTCCAATCGTTCGTTTCGATCGCTTCACGCCCGCGTTCTTCCTCGCACGCCCGCGCGCTCTGCCGCCAAGCAGAGAGACAAAGAGAGAAGACAAGCTCGTTTCGTTTACGCGCGCGCGCATGAAAAGGTATATCGGGGGTATTTCATGGTTCGTGAACCGTCAAAACGATACCATAGGGTTTAGGGCAGCCACACCGGACGCGTCCGAGACTCCGAGACGAACGTCCGAGACTCCGAGACTCCGAGAAGAGGCGCCGACGCCGACGCCGACGTTCCGTTCGGACGATGTCGACCGCTGCGACGCGCGCGCGCGTGCGGGACGTCGCATCATGCGGATTCTTCATCGCGCGTCGATCGTCGGTCGGTGGCGTCGCGACGACGACGACACCGACGACTGTGCGTCATTGTCGCGGTGTGGCTCGGTTGGTCGCAGTAGGGTGCGCGACGCCGACGAGCGCGGCGTCACCGCCGAAGACGGAGACGCGCGGACGCGTCGTGGATGGGTGCGATGGATGGCGCGCGTACTCGGCGTTGGTTGGTCGAGAGAAAGGAAAACGCGCGGGGGCGTACGGGATGGGTGATTCCATCTTGGGGAAGCGCGACGGAGGCAAGGCGCAGGGCGGACGCACGGGAGGAGGCACGTCGTCGTCGGCGGCGGTGGGAGAAGAATTGACGGCGATTCTGGAGGGTGACGATTTGAGTGGAGACGCGTCGACGGCGGTGAGGGATTCAAACGCGGCGTCAGAGGCGACGACGAGCGCGTACGACTACATGCTTCCAGTTCGAGCGTATTACGTCGGGAGCACCATCGACGTGCGCGGATTGGCGAAACAATTACCGGCGTATCCGAAAGAGTTCAACCGCGAGGGCGTCATTATTCGAATGTCGCCAAAGATGACGGAGACTCCGAACCTGGACGTAGACGCGCCGATTCCACCGGAGATGTTGAGCAGGTATTTGGTCGTCTTCAAATTCGGTAGCGTGGTGTTTTATAACATGGGGCATCGAGAGCGCGAGGAGTGTCTGAAGCTCGCGCGGTCGTTCACGTCGACGCCGTTGGCGGTTCCGATGACGGATGACTATCGCGTTGTCGTTCGACCGACGTTGGAGGATTGGGCTAGCCTCGAGAGCGATCACATTGTGTTGAAGAGAATGGACATTAACAACATTAGCGTCATCTCGAGCGTCCTGGCGCAGACGGTGGCGCTCGAACATTACGAGCAAAAAGTGGATGGGATGGTGGAAATCTTTAGCAAGCTAAACAAGAGCACCGAACTGACGGGTGATTTGAACATTAGCAAGAAGCGTCTGTTTTCCTTGGTTGCGGAAAACAACAACACGCTGACGGAACTCATCACCAAGCTCGGATTGCTCGGCCGTTCGGACACGGCGTGGCAGTACGCGCAGTACAACATTGTGTGGGAAGGTTTGAGGCAAGATTTTGAGCTCGAGGATAGGTTTCAAGATTTAGATTACAAACTCAATCTCATTCAGACGCAGGTGAAGTTCTACCTGGAAATTTTACAGAACAGGAAGAGCGACGCTCTCGAATGGATAATTATCGTTTTGATCTCGCTGGAGATTTGCGTGTCGCTGTACGACATGAGCGATAAGATGCCTTCAATCCCTTGGATGTAGTCACCAAGTAGTGTAAACGTACAAAATTGTACCAGGTAGTAGCTATACAACATATTCTATTTTCAATACTGTCGAGCGAGAAAGTCTTCGAGCTCTTTGTCAACATCCTCTTCCTGCTCTTCGCTGGTCTCGTCCCGCCGTTTAGGTTTGACCAATCTCGACCGGAACATGAGTGGCTTTCCCGTCTTTTTATGCGCGGGCGCTCGCGCGCGCTCGAGCGCGCGCTGAACTCTCTGTTCTTGCTCAATCTTTTGCTGTTTCATCTTTTCTTCCCTCGCGATGCGGCGTCTCTCTTGCTCCTTTTGCCTCTCCATGTTGGCTACCAAATCTTGTGGCAGTGTGTCAATGACGGCTAAATACTCCTCCATCTTGACCTCGATGTTTGTCAGCATTTGTAACACCCCCATGCTCGGGTCGTAATCGAATCCACAATCGACGTACACTTTAGAAACGCGTCGCGAGAGCTCGTCGAGTTCGCTCTCGACATCCTTGTCGTCGCCCTGTGCGCCTACGTTCAATAGCGCGTTCAATCGCCCGCTCTTTCTCTCCTCCGCTTCAATGGCTTCCGTCAACTGCTTGATCTGGTCCCGCAGCGCTTGCGTTTCCCCTTCAATCTTCAATTTCGCATCGGCGTGCTCCGCTTTGACCTCTTCGAGCGCCTGTTCCGACTCTCGCACGTTCTGTATAAGAAAGAGATTTTGCTCCTCGAGCGCGTTGAAGACGCGCACGAGCTGCTCGGGCTCTTTGAAATACATCGGCAACGGAGCGTCCCCATCCTCCTCGGTTTGTTGATGTCGTTCGAACCACTCTCTTGGCGTCAGCGAATCCAAAAATGCCTTGTACTCGAGACATTCGCGAAGTTTATCCCGTTTCCTATTCAACTCTTGCGCCGCCGCGGCAATCTCCCCCTGCAATCGTTTCGTATCGCGCATCTTCTCGTGTTTCCTCCTCGCCTCCCTCTCCGCCGCGCTCACCGCCGCGCGCACCCTCGCGTCGTTCTCCTTCAAAAACGCATCAAACCTCGCCTGATCTTCCTCCAACATCGCCTCCGACTTGCTCAGCGCTTCCTCCCTCCTCGACGCCTCTGTCTCCAACCGCGCGATTTCCCGCAGCTTATTCTCGGCATCCATCCTCACCAAGAAAATCTCACGCTTCCTCGCGACGAAATCCCGCGTCGACTCCCTCGCCGGTTCCGACGACGACACGCGCGTCGTCAACGCGCGGTCGTCGTCCCTCTTCCCCGGGACGTCTCGCCGCCGCACCAACGCCCTCGTCGCCCTCGTCTCAACGTTCTCGACTCGCACCGCGATCGCCGATTCGTCTCCCATCGTCCTTCGCACCGCACCGCCGACATCCCGTCGCCCACGCGTCGCCGTCGCCGTCATTCTCCTTTTTATTTCCGTTCCGTTCCGTTCCGTTCGCGGCCCGGCGTCGAGGTGTGTGTCGCGACACAGACACGCGCGCGCGCGCACGTTCTCGCGTCGGTTCGCGTCCTTCTATTTATACCACGCGCTAAAAAATGTGGGTACCCGTACCCGTACAACAATAGGCTGTGTTGTGTGCCCGTGGGAGTGCGCGAACGACGATCCCGGCTGAGGCTGAGGCTGAGGCTCACCCTGGTTTTGACGAGAGACTGTTTGTTCTCTCGAAGAAACCGACCTCAGTGTCGAACGCGCTCGACCGCGCCGAGCACGGTGGCGAGCGAGCGAACGAACGACATTTAATGTCGACGCGTCCCGCAGCGTCGGCGTCGTCGGTGGGCGCCGGTGGCGTGGGAGGAGGACGACGAGGACAACGAGGACGCGGGCGAGGAGTCGGCGTCGGGACGTCGAGAAGGAAGACGTTCGTGAGGACGACGTCGAACGCTTCACCAGCTGATGATGTCGACGCCGATGGAAACGACGACTGCGCCGCGCGCGATGCGGACGAACGACCCGGAGGACGACGACGGGGAGACGACGGGGGAACGAACCAACGGCGTGATGTGAAGTTTTGCATCGATCGCGGTGGGACGTTCACGGATGTGTACGCAGAGATTCCAGACGCGTCGTCGCCCGCGGGCGTGAGCTTTGTGACGATGAAGTTGCTGAGCGAGGACCCGAGAAACTACGAGAGCGCGCCGAGGGAAGGGATACGGCGCGTGCTCGAAAAAGTACACGGAAGGAAGATTGGACGAAAGGAAAAGGTTCCGACGGAGCGAATCGATTGGATACGGATGGGGACGACGGTGGGGACGAACGCGTTGTTGGAGCGGAAAGGGGCGAAGACGGCGTTGGTGACGACGCGCGGGTTCGGGGACTTGTTAGCCATCGGAAACCAGGCGAGACCGGATATTTTCGATTTGGCGATAGAGAGACCGGGGTCGTTGTATGAACGTGTGGTGGAGGTGGACGAGCGCGTGCGCGTGGTCGGGGATGGGGAGACGGTTTCGGGGCGGAGCGCGGTCGGCTCTACGGGGGAGACGGTGGAGATATTGCGACCGCTCGACGTCGAATCTTTGCGAGTGCGATTCCAGGCGCTGTTGGACGAAGGGATTCGTTCGATATCGGTCGTTTTGCTTCACTCGTACACGTTCGCCGAGCACGAGCGTGCGATTGGGAAACTCGCGAGAGAGATGGGGTTCGAGCACGTGGCTTTGAGCAGCGCGTTGGTGCCGATGGTGCGCGCCGTGCCTCGGGGGCACACCGGATCGGTAGACGCGTATCTAACGCCGTGCATCAGACAATACATTGACTCGTTCTTGGATGGATTCGACGACGGGCTGAGTGACGTCAAGGTGAGCTTTATGCAGTCAGACGGGGGGTTGACGCCGGCCGATAATTTCAGCGGATACCAAGCCATCCTGAGCGGCCCAGCCGGAGGAGTCGTCGGTTTCGCGCTCACCACGAGCGCTGCACTGCGCGACGACAGAGACAATGGAAAGACACCGATAATCGGGTTCGACATGGGTGGTACGAGCACAGACGTCAGCCGCTACGATCCGCGAAGTGGATACGAGCAAGTGACGGAGACGACGACGGCGGGCGTCACCGTGCAGGCCCCGCAACTAGACATTACGACGGTCGCTGCGGGTGGTGGCTCAGCGTTAACCTTCCGATCTGGAACGTTTTACGTCGGGCCGGAGAGCGTGGGATCTCAGCCGGGTCCGGTGTGCTACAGAAAAGGTGGAAATCTCGCCGTGACGGACGCCAATCTCGTCCTCGGCAGGGTGCTTCCAGATTACTTTCCCAAGATTTTCGGCCCCAACGAAGACGAGCCGCTCGATTACGCTGCGTCGTACGAGGCGTTCAAAGACCTCTCCGAGCACATCAACGCCGAAACGGGTGAGAGTCTGTCCACCGAAGAGGTAGCGATGGGGTTCCTGCGAGTCGCAAACGAAGCGATGTGCAGGCCGATTAGAGAAATTACAGAAAGCAAAGGATACGAAATTTCGTCGCACGTGCTTGCAGCATTCGGTGGAGCTGGGCCGCAGCACGCATGCGCCATCGCGCGCGACTTGGGCATGTCGACGGTTTTCGTCCATCGATTCTGTGGCATCCTCTCCGCCTACGGTATGGGTCTCGCGGATGTGGTTGCCGAATCGCAAGCAGCGTGCGCCGCAAAGTATCACGAAGCGGAGGGACTGGAACGGGCGATGAGTTCCATGTCCGATTTGAAGGAGCGAGTCACCGCAAAGCTGCTCACGGATGGCCAATTCAGTGCAAACGACGTTAGGTGCGAGTGCTTCCTCAATCTGCGGTATGACGGCTCCGACACCGCGATGATGATCCCAGAACCAGAGAATGGTGATTACGCCGACGCGTTCCGCAAACGATTCATGCGCGAGTACGGTTTCGATTTGAATGGTAGAGATCTTCTCATCGATGACGTTCGCGTTAGAGGAGTGGCGAACAACACTTTACTCACGCGTATTCCGATTGCGTGCTGCGAAGCTGGTGAGAAGCCCGCGCCCGACACGCACACTCGAGTGTACTTTGACGGTTTCGGCTGGATTGAAACGCCAGTGTTCAAATTTGAAAGTCTCCTCGGAGGAATGTTGCTCCAAGGTCCGGCCATCATCATGAATGGTACGTCTACGTGCGTGATAGAGCCGTCGTGCGTGGGCGAAATCACGACGTATGGCGATTTGAAAATTACCGTCCCAAATGTCAAGGAGAAGAACGACGCATCTGACGAAGAGGATTACTCAAAGGCTGATGCGATTCTTATTTCCATTTTTAGCAACCGCTTCATGGGTATCGCCGAGCGAATGGGACGAACGTTACAAAGAACGAGCGTTTCTACGAACATCAAGGAACGGTTGGACTTTTCGTGCGCAATTTTCGGGCCAGACGGTGGACTCGTCGCCAATGCACCGCACGTTCCCGTCCATCTCGGAGCCATGTCTTCGACGGTTTCCTGGCAACTCGAGCACTGGGGGTTCGAGGGCCTTCACGAAGGTGACGTTCTCGTCACGAATCACCCGCGCGCCGGTGGAAGTCACCTGCCCGACATAACTGTGGTGACTCCAGTCTTTCGCGACGGCAAGATTGTCTTCTTTGTCGCTTCACGAGGACACCACGCCGACGTAGGCGGTGCGACGCCCGGCTCGATGCCCCCGTTCTCAAAGACGATTGCAGACGAAGGTGCCGCCATCAAGACATTCAAACTCGTCGACCGTGGCGTGTACCAGGAGGAAGGTATTACCAAACTGTTGACCAAGCCCGATACGGGTAGCCGCGGGACGCGCAAGTTGGCAGACAATTTGAGCGATCTCAGCGCTCAGGTTGCGGCCAATCAACGGGGAATCTCTCTGCTCAACGAACTGATCGACGAGTGTGGACTCAATCAGGTGCAGGCATACATGAACCACGTGCAAGACAACGCCGAACTCGCCGTGCGCGACATGCTTCGAGACGCAGCGAAGAATGTCATTCTCGATGCGGAAAGGCTCGGTGCGACAGTTGATGGCGAAAAGGTGACGTTGAAGGCGATTGACAAGATGGACGATGAGAGCCAGGTAAGCCTGACCCTGACACTCGATGCAAAGCTCGGTACAGCTGACTTTGACTTTTCTGGGACTTCGAACGAAGTCGATGGGAACTGGAACGCGCCGCCGGCGGTGACCAACGCTGCCGTCATTTACAGCATTCGCTGTCTGGTAAAGCAAGAAATTCCGCTCAATCAAGGATGCCTGAAACCGGTGACAATCAAAGTTCCAGAAGGCAGCTTCTTGTCACCGTCCGAGAGCGCAGCCGTGGTTGGCGGAAACGTGCTCACCTCGCAGCGCGTGACGGATGTCTGTCTCGCAGCCTTTGGCGCCTGCGCCAACGCACAAGGGTGCATGAACAACTTGACGTTCGGTGACGACACTTTTGGCTACTACGAAACCATCGGTGGAGGCGCGGGCGCCGGACCCGACTTTAACGGTGCTTCGGCTGTGCAATGTCATATGACAAACACGCGCATCACAGATCCAGAAATTTTAGAGAGGCGCTACCCGGTGATTTTGAGAGAATTCTCCATTCGCCGAGGTTCTGGTGGAGAGGGCGCCACGAGAGGTGGAGACGGCATCGTGCGCCAACTTGAATTCTTAAAAGACATCACCGTCAGCGTTCTTTCAGAGCGCAGAGTTTTTGCGCCAAAGGGACTCGCCGGCGGCGAAGACGGCGCTCGAGGTATAAACACGCTCGAACGAAACGATGGCGAGACAATTGACCTCGGCGGCAAGAACTCGATTCAAGTGTCCACGGGAGACGTGTTGACGCTTCAAACTCCCGGAGGCGGGGGATACGGTGGTAAAGCTCGATAGAAATGCTGCGACTATAAATTGCGAACTTAGGAGCTCAATTGTTTTAAAATTACACGAATTGAATGAATTGATGAAACACCAAATGCTAGTTTTCGGGGAGTGCCGTGCCCCGCTCGAGGTTCGCCTTGATCTCTTTCGAGTACTTGCCGTAATCCTTATCGAGCATTTTGTTGAAGCGCTCGTTTCTAATGTTGATGCCATCGATATCTTTGGCAGCGTGCGTCTTCTTGGCGTGAGCCTCGGCCTTTTTACGCTGCACAGTGCTGACGTGTTCCGCCAAACGATCGATCGCCTCTTGCGTCGGCTTGTTGCTATTGTGATGAATGCTGTCCGCACCTCGGTAAAAGTCTGGCGTGCGTTCCTTCGCGGCGTTGTATGCAGCCATGTCGACGATAATGTTTGCGTTGTTGCGTTCGTAGTTGGCGTATTGACGATCAGAGCTAAACTGGCCGGCGTTCGCAGTCGGGACACCGTGTTTCTTCTTGCCCTTTTTATTCGCTCGATCCGCCTGCTCCATCGTCGCGGTGAGATGGAACGCCTTGGGATCGATGCCCTGCTTCACCAAGGTATCCGTGCGAGACTTGTTCGCAGCTTCGCGAGTCTTACGCTTTTGCGCGTTGGCGTATTCCTCTGGCGCGTCGACTCGCTTCTTCTCCTCGACGACGGCGGCTTGATTCTTCTTTCGTCCTTCGTTGAGCTTCAATCTCAATTCAAACAACTTTCTCTGCTTTGCGCTCATCCCAGCCGTCGGATCTACCGCCGACATGACTGACGCTTCCTGCTCTGCGATCGCATCCACGCTCGGCGTCGATTTCGCCGCCTCATTCGCCGTCGCCAGCGATTCCTTCAGTCGCCGAGCCGACGCCTGGTCTGGATTTTCCCCGCCCACTCTTCTCGCCTCTTGACTCGCCAGTTTTCTCTCCGCCCGTTCTCTCGCCAACAACTCCTGTCCAGCCTCGGTGAGTTCATCTTCACCAATCAACTCTCTCGGAATCTCCCCGCACTCGACGATTCTCACCGTTTCCCTCGTCTTTCCAGACTTACTTCCGCTCGCCTCCATCCTCCGCACGACATCCATCCCGTCCACGACGCTCCCAAACACCACGTGTTTCCCATCCAACCACGGCGTCTCACCCGTGGTGATAAAAAACTGCGACCCATTCGTGTTTGGCCCGGCGTTCGCCATCGAGAGCGTCCCCGCGCCGTGGTGTTTCAACGTAAAGTTTTCATCCTTAAATTTGGCCCCGTACACGCTCTCCCCGCCCGTACCGTCCCCGCGCGTGAAATCCCCACCCTGGCACATAAAGTTTGGAATCACCCGATGAAACGTCGAGTCTTTAAACGTCAACGCGCGTCCCGTCGTCGCCGATCTTCCGCGTTCCCCGGTGCACAACGCACGGAAGTTTTCACACGTCTTGGGCACGACGTCGCTTCGCAATTCGATCGTGATTCGACCGATCGGTGTCGCGCCGAGCGCGACGTCGAGAAACACCCGGGGAAGCGGCGACATGAACGCGCGATTCACAACCCGCTTCGTCTTTCCTCAATCTCTTCGCAGGTGCTCGAGTTTGAAACGCGCGCGTCGGTCGGTCTTTGACGCCTGTGTTCCGCTGTGAAATGGCGCCGCCACCGCCACCTTTTTTTCATTCGTTCGTCACACGCGCGCGCGCGTCGTCGCACGCACACCGAACTCGACGACGACGAAGATATAAAAAGGAAACCCACCGCCCCGATAACGATCGCCATGGGTAAAAACCGGTTAAAGACGAAACAGTTCGCCGCCGTCAAGCGCATGATCAACCCAAAGGATGTCGTGAGCAAACGAGACGCCGCGGGTAAGGATGCGCGAAAGAAACGACGCGGCGCGGAAGACGAACCCGAGGTTCGACGGATCGAGGCGTCGTCATCCGCGCTGTTCGGCAAGTACAACGCGCAGTTGAAACCGCCGTACAACGTCATCGTCGATACAAACTTTATAAACTTTAGCATTAAAAACAAGGTGGACATCATGAAGGGGATGATGGATTGCCTGTACGCAAAGTGCGTGCCGCACATTACGGATTGCGTCATGGCGGAGCTCGAGAAACTCGGGCAAAAATACCGAGTGGCGTTACGAATCGCGAAAGATCCTAGGTTTGAGCGGTTGCCGTGCACGCACAAGGGGACGTATGCGGATGACTGCATTTGCGAACGGGTTCGGCAACATCGATGTTACATCGTGGCGACGTGCGATACGGATTTAAAGCGACGGATTCGGAAAATTCCCGGGGTGCCAATCATGTTCATGGGAAATCACAAGTATACGATTGAGCGATTACCCGAGGCGGGTGGGGTTGGGAATTCGTAGAGCGTCGCGCGGTCGTTGGATTGTTTGTAAAATGTGTACACCAAACCAATTTCTGTTAAAGCGAGACTTCCACACTCTGCGCCTCGCAGCGTTCATCACGTCGTTCTTGTAAAATGTTTCTCGCGACCGACGAGGCGATGTCGCGCGAACGCGAACGGATTCGTCGTCGCGCGTACCTCGCCGAGCTCGACGCGCAGGTGGCGATGAAACGCGAGCGTGAGAGACGGGAAGCGGCGGCGCGGAGTGCGAAGAAAGATTCCGCATTTGAATTTGATGACAAACACGCGCATCGTTCGCACGCGCATCAATACGCGCGAGCGCTTGCGTTCGGGCGACGGGAGGGTGTTTTAACGCCGACGGCATCTTGTCTATCGGGATTCGGTGGCGATTATCACGATGATCACGACGACGACGCGAGTGCGTCGGTGGAGGTTGAAGTAGCCGAGGAGCGAAGACAAGTGGCGAATCGCAAGGCGTCGCTTCGGATGGATTTGGAGCGGCAGATTGAGGCGAAGAGAGCGGCGCGCGAGGCGGAGCGGGAAGAGCTGATGCGATTAGAAATTGAGGAAGAGCGTAGAATTAGGATGGAGTGGGAAGAGATGACGCGAAGGATGCGACCGGTGGGAAGGCGCGACGACGAGGCGTACGCCGACGATGGAGCTTTTCCATTGGAGGCGATGGAAGAGGGTGACATTTTCGTCGAAGAGTCGACATTCGTGGCGATTCCAGAAGATGAAACGACGATGGTAAATGCGCAGATTGTTCGCGAAAGCGTGGCGCACAAAGCGACGACGTCGTCGAAACCGTCGCCGCGCTCGACTGAAAAGGAACTCGGATTTATCACACCCGCCGTGACGGAGAAACGACCGTCTCACGACGATTCGCCGCCGTTGCAACGTCAAGAGAGCACCGTAAAGAAACTCGCGGCGATGTTTGAGCGCGCGCAAGCGCAAGATTGATCTAGAACTAATGTAAATTGTAATAACAACAATGTGATGGTTTCTGTAAAACGTATCTATTCCGCGGCGCAGTGTCCTGAAGCACACATTGGACAGTTGTGGAGTTGCGTGTGAATGTACACGTCGCACGCGAAACAAAAAACGTTCGAACACTGCTCACACATAGACGCTAGGTTGGCCGAATCGTTAATTGACGATAAACAAGCCTTACACTCGAGCTTTTTGTCAGAAGACTTGTCTCGCGAGTACTCGACAAACGCCGGCACAGGGAAGAGATGATGGTACGACCGCGCCAGGTGTGGCGATGACACCAAAGTTAGGCGACACACCGCGCACTGTGAAGGGAGTTCATCTATTCTACCCGAGCATCTCGGACACACGTACTCCCCACCCGTTCCGACGGTAAGCGCGTCTTTGCTGATTTGTTTCTTTTGCGGAAAGCCCATTTGCACCAAACTCGACTTGGTCGCCTCCTCGCTCAGCGGCGGCGGCGGCGCGTGACCCATGATGATTTCCTCCAAGTGATCGGCGTTGAGACTGACGCCATAAGTCCCACCGGTTTCCTCTGTGAGCCTTCTCGCGACGTGAAGCTCCGCCGCGACGGCGCACACGCTCACGCGAACCTTGGCGAGTCTCGCCGCGGAAATCTCTGTCCACACGTTTCCTGGATCGCACGTCGCCAACGAGTTCATGATGTACACCACTTCCCGGCTTCCGTATGCCGGAATCTGCCGAAGCGAAGTGCGCGCGACGTGCAGAGTATTTTGCAAACTAAAGTCTCCGCTCGCGTCGAGTGACTCTCTCAACGCCGAAACGTGCGCCTCTGGGCTCCCGCTCAGCTCCGTCAAACGCTCCGCAACCCCATTCCTCGCGACGATGATCCCTAGCTGACTCAACGGATTCTGGTTAAAGTACTCCCGAATGAACGACGCCACGCACTGCCCGACGACGCTCAATCTATTCGGACGAAAGTCTTCCTCGCACGCTGACCGCGACAGGTCCACGACCAAATACATAAACCGAATCATCCCCTTGCACGCCGTCGCCCCGGATGCGAGCTCAGCCATTTTCCTCCGCTTCTCCCTCGCCTCGGCTTCGATCGCCCGCGCCGCGACGCGCAGCCTCCCGGTGACGGGGTCCTCTTCCAGGTCCTCCCACGCGCGTTCCTGCGCGTACTTTTTCTCAAACGCTCGCAGCGACGCCGCCTGTTGTTCCGCCGCGAGGTCATCATCGATGCCGTCCTCCCCTTCGGCGCCGTACGCCACCTCGACCGAAGACATTTTCGATCGATCGCCCGCGCGCGTGGCGTCGTGCTCTGACGTTTTCAATCCAAAGTTGATTCTGCTCCAGTCAATCAACTCCAAAGTTCGTCGTCAGACGCACGCGCGAATAAAATCTCCACGGATAGAAAGAAAGCGACGGCGACGACGACGACGACGACGACGACGACGACGACGGCATGGCGACGACATCGTACAAGGTGTGCCGTCCGACGGACCCGCGAACTAAACGGAACGAAACGGAATGAAAATTGAAAACTGACGATCGATTCGACATCGATTCCGCGCTCACGTAGGTTGTGCTCTTGGGCGAAGGTCGCGTCGGGAAAACCTCGCTCTTACTCCGCTACGTCCAAAACACGTTTTCGGAATCGCAATCCCCGACGGTGCAGGCGACGTATTTGAGTAAGACGGTAAAGACGGATTCAGACGCGCACGCGCGACTCAACGTGTGGGACACGGCGGGTCAAGAGCGGTTTCACGCGCTCGGTCCCATATACTACCGCGATGCGGACGCGGCGGTGTTGGTGTACGACGTGACGGACGTGGATTCGTTCGCGAGGGTGAAGAGTTGGGTGAAGGAGTTGCGACAGATTGCGGGCGGGGACATCGCGTTGTGCGTGTGCGCGAACAAGAGCGATTTGGAACGCGCGCGGACGGTGGCCGACGCGGAAGGGGAAGCGTACGCGAAGAGTATCGGCGCGGAGTTTTACAGTACGAGCGCTAAAGCTGGTAAAGGAGTGGAACAGGCGTTCGTGGGTGTGGCGAGAGCGTTGGATGCGAAGCGGAGTAAGGCGGTGGCGGCGGGATTGGCGAGCGGGAAGAACACGCAGATTTCGCGAGGACGGTCCTTGAAGATTGCCGAGGAAGAGAAACCAAAGAGCGCGTTCGAGTGTTGCTGAGTTGTCGATTGGTTGTTGAATCAATCGAATCAAAATCATAGAACTACTACTAAGTATCCT